>Ga0256405_10000992_pt1 | contig 84878 bp, 82 predicted proteins | sample RumenRJG_02DNA_FD_189096 | JGI IMG/M metagenome (GOLD analysis project Ga0256405, IMG submission 189096) | Bovine rumen microbial communities from Lethbridge, Alberta, Canada - RJG_02 | ecosystem: Host-associated > Mammals > Digestive system > Stomach > Rumen | place: Canada: Alberta... | reverse complement strand
GAATTCGCGGCGAACCATTGACCTGAGGTATCCAATCCACGTATAACAGAGTGGCCAATGCCGTGCTTACACTGAGGAAAATGTCTTACCTAAATTTCTGCTTGACAAAGGTCGTTTCATAACAGCTCCATAACGGAGCTTTTTTTATGCCTTCTCTGTTGAAAAACGGAGGAGGCCTTTTTGGAGTTTTGATATGAGCATTACCCTCAAGGAAATGAAGACCTACCTCAGAGTTGACGGGAACGAGGACGATACGCTGATTCGCTCCCTTATCGGCTCGGCTGAAAGGCTCTGCATGGATGTGATAAGAACCGATGATGTGAAGGTGCTTTACGGCTCGAAGTACGGCAGGGCTGCGGTGATGTATGCCGTCAACTACATGTTTGAGCACCGGACCGAAGCTGACTTTAAGTCTCTTACGCTGTCTCTGCGCTCCATGCTGTTTGGCTCAAGACAGGAGACATTCTGATGGAAACCGGAACCTTAAACGAACGCATACAGATTTATGAACCAAAGGCTGAAAGGAACCTTACCAGTCTTGACGACTACGAGCTTTCCGGAACAGTCTGGGCGAATGTACGTGCGGTGACAACCCGTGACCAGATGCGCAGCGGTGTCGATGTGCAGAGCGGGCAGATTACCGTTCTCATACGCTATCTTTCCGGCCTTTCGGATGACTGCCTTATTCGGTGGAATGACAAGTTCTACGGAATCGACAATTTATCTGCAGATAAGCATAAAGGTGAAATTTTGCTTGGCTGCAGCTATTCGGGACTTAACGATAATCAAAGGATTACCACATGATTTCAATCAGTGAAATGAAAGCAAAGGTTAAGGCTCTGGTGGAAGACATCACCGGGCAGAAAGCCTACTTTGACATTGTTCCGAATAACGTTAAAACCGCATCGCTGATAACCAGACAGGCTACCGAGTTCTCCGGCAGAACCGTTGACGGCGATGCCCATGATGTGCGGCATGGCTTTGAGATATTTATCTTCTCGTTTGTAAGCGCAGACACATGTGATGCCATTACAGACCGGCTGGTGGCTGCCACTGACGGTAAATACTCGGAGGATTTCCGGCTCATCACGGTAAACAGCATAACACCAACAGAGTACGACCCCGAGGTTGGATTCTGGGGCAATGCGGTAAGTATGGAGTTTGTTGAACGATGATTAAAGCAGACACCTCCGGCGCTGATGTTCTTGCAGAAAAGCTCAAAGGTCTGCCAGCAAAACTTCAGACCAAAATCAGCCGTGTAATTCTGAAAGAGGCTCTTAAGGAAACCGGCGCCAGAGAAGAACTAACCGGTTACATCAGCACCCACTTTAAAGCCCATACCGGCATTTACCGCAAATCCGTTTCCGGCATCAAGTCAGCAAGAGTACGCTCAGACCCTAACCGTATTATCTCGTACATACACTTTTTGCCGGTGAGTAAGGTCAAAGGCGGCAAGGAAGGCAAAAAGCCTCACATTCCTCCAAAGACTCTCAATCACTGGCTTAATGCCGGTACCCGTGATCACACCGTCGGCAAAGGCTCAAGTCTTGAAGGCAACAGTGTAATTCAGCAGCTTATTGCCAACAAATATCAGATTGCCATCAACAAGGCTCGTCTTAATCTCGCCTCTGCAAAAACGCAGAAGCAGCGAGACCGGTATCAGGCCATGATGGAAAGGAATACAAAAAAGCTTGCTGCGGTTAAGGCTAAAGCTACTAAAAAAGCCAGTCAGCATGGTGGCAAGGTTAAGGGCATATCTGCCCGTCATTTTATTGAAGCGATTCAACGCAGGGTAGATCAAAACGCAGTGGCTATTGTGGTTCAGCAGGTTGAAACCTCTATGGCCGATTTATTGAAATAGGAGAAAACAAAATGGCTAAACATACACAGCTTTACGATTACAAGGCAAAGGAGCCGGTACTTCTCGGAGGAACTCATTCCCAGTTCTCAACTGATGATGGAGTTACCTGGCTGCCGCTTAAAGGCGCTCAGGAGCTTGGGGATATCGGTGACATTGCCGAATCCGTGGAATGCACCACCATCGATGATAACAGAAAGGTTTACTGCGGCGGTCTTAAGGATTCTGCAGAAAAGGAACTCACCATCTACTATTACGATGATGACGCTGACCAGCAGGCTCTCATTGCTGCCGCCGAAGCACAGCAGACCGTCCGCATTCGTCATCAGTGGCCGAATGGCACCAGAGCCACCTACGATTTGAAGCTTCTCGGCTATCAGATTATGTCCGGCTCTGCTGACGGCTTTATGCAGCTTAAGGTTTCCGGCAGACAGGCATCTGATGTTGCATGGTCGAATGCCGAAGCGGTTGAACAGACTCAGAACAGTGGAGAAGAAGGAGAATAACCATGTCTTATTTAGATCAAATCAAGGGGCTGAAATTCAAAGTCAGCAAGGTGACCGTTGACGGTGTGGACTTTTACCTGCGTGAACTTTCCGGCAAGGCGCGTCTCGACTTTGAAGGCGAGAAGGATTTACAGCTTCGTGTTCTTAAGATGATGCATGCATCCCTCTGCGATGCTGACGGCAACCTCACCGAAAAGCCGGAGGACTTCAATGCCTTTATGGAATCCGTGCCGAACAAGGTGCTGAACGCTTTGGTGAATGCCTTCTCGGCTCTCAACATCACCAGCGAGACCAGCTTAAAAAACTAATCCGGGGCAGTTTTACTTTCAGACTGGCGGTGAGAATTGCCCGGGAAATCCACCGCCCAATCTCTGAAGTTCTGGAATATCCCACCACCGAGTTTTACTACTGGGCGGTGGTTTTTCAGGAGGAATACTATGAGGCTCATCCGAAAGAAAGGTACAAAGCCGGAATGACGGAGAGCGATTGTGCCAAAGAGGTTGAGAAGTTTAAACAAATGATGAACAAACGGTAGCGTTATTGATGTACGATTTATCAACAGATTAGGCATCAGATAACAGTTGAATTATTTGTTGATACTAGTTAAATTACTGACATATGAATAGTACGGCCAATTGTTCACAGGAAGTTCCGTCCTGTATCACGGATAAAAATTCAGTGCTGTGATAAAATGACAGCCGATGATGTTGAGTTCGGGGAGGTTAAAGTCATGGGAAGTATTCTGAATCCGACCATGGAAAACAGCTTTGAAACACTGGTTAATTTCAAAGATAAAGACATATTTGTTGATAAAACGGATTTTATAGAAAAGATGTCTGCAAAGATCAATGCAGATAAACGTTTTTTTGCCGTAACCCGTCCCCGCAGATTCGGAAAAACCGTAACGGCCCATATGCTTTTAGCCTATTATTCCAAAGGGTATATCGGCACAAAAATATTTGACGGTCTGCATATTGCTGATAAAGACAACTATGCTGAACATCTCAATAAATATGATGTTATTTACATTGATATGAATACCATCGACGGATTGTTTGATGGTTATTCAGGTCAGAAACAGAAAGTCGAAGGTGTTAATGATCTGGTTGACTATTTCGAGTATTCAGTAATTAAAGATTTAAAATCGAGTAATGAATTTTCAAAATGTCTTGAAAAGCATCAAATTGGAAATATGGGACTTCTGGAAACTTTACTTGCAATCACCCAAGATTTAAATACCAGATTCATTTTTATTATGGATGAATGGGATCTGGTATATCGTGAATACCGTGATGACGAGGTTTTGCAGAAGAAATTTATCAAACTGTTAAAAAATCTGTTTAAATCTGATGGCGGTAAAGCTTGCTTTGCCTTAGCTTATCTCACCGGTATTCTGCCAATCAAAAAATACAATTCCCAATCAGCATTGAATGGCTTTGATGAATATAACATGCTCTCTCCTGGGGATTATGCTCCTTACTTTGGTTTTACGGAAGATGAGGTAGCCAACATTGTAAAATCGCCTAATTGTAAAGTTTCACATCATGATTTAAAGAGCTGGTACGAGGGTTATAAAATCAAAGGTGTGGATATTTACAACCCTAACTCTGTGTGTAAGGCAGTAACTAGAAATGAATGTATCAGTTACTGGAGCGGAACTTCGTCCAATGAGGAATTTGTACGTTTGATCAATATGGATTTTGACGGCATAAAGGAAGACATCATCAATTTAATCGAAGGTGATGAAGTTACTTTCAGCTGTGCCAATTTCCAGAATGATATGGTAAACATAAAAGATAAAAATGATGTCTTCAGTCTTCTGGTATGCCTCGGTTACCTTGGATGTGCCGAAACAAAAAATCAATATCGTAAAGTTGCCTATGTTCCGAATGCCGAAATCAAAGCAGTGCTGATGGATATTGTCAGAGAGCAGAACTGGTATGAACGAATGGAAACCATCAGACGTTCAGAAAACCTGCTCAAAGCTATCAAGGAACTTGACGGAACAACCGTAGCCACAATTATTCAGGATATTCACAATTCTCCGGCTGTAGCTCTGCTCGACTACAATGATGAGGAATCTCTTACGTATTGTGTGATGACCGGTCTTTTATGGTCAACTCTTGATGATTACAGCTATCACCGGGAAGATCAGGCAGGAAAGGGTCGTGTTGATTTAGTGTATGAGCCGATAACAAGGAGACAGCCTCTTATTCTGATTGAATTTAAGTATGATGACTCTGCCGAAGAAGCCATTAAGCAGATTAAGGAAAAAGAGTATTTCAAACGCTATGCCGGACAGTACAGAAATATCATACTTGTCGGAATAAATTTCAGCACCAAGACCAAGGATCACCAGTGCCTGATTGAAAAACTGGATAACTAATTTCACAACCAAAACCATTTCCCATGAAGGATCTCCTAACCGAGATCCTTTTTTTATTTTCAGGAATTTCAAATGAACGACAGCACCATCAGGCTTTCAGCCGACACGTCAGCTCTCTCGGATTCACTCTCCAAAATTGCCGAGGAAATGACTGCTATGAAGGACGCTGTTTCCTCCTCGGCTGCTGCCATGGGTGCAAACCTTGATGCCTCGGCAAAACAGGCAGAGGCTACCAATGCCGCAATTCACGGACTTGATGACAGCGTTAAGACCGTAACCGACTCCATCAACGAGCAGACCAAAACTGTTACCGACCTCGGCACACAGCAAAGTAAGGTAACAAAGGAAATCAGCAAGGCCTTAAATACTCAGAATACCCAGCAGAAAGACGCCAACACCACTCTTGCCGAGCAGAAGAAAATCATGCAGGAGCAGGAAGCTGAAATCAAAAAGGTTACCAAGGCTGTGGATAATCAGACCGGAGTTCTGCAGAAAAATGCCGGTGGCTGGAAAATGCTGATGACGGGTTTTGCCATCAAGTTTGCCTCTGAAGTTGTTGATGGTTTTAAGAGCATCATTTCCACCGGACTTGAGGCCTCTCGTGTTTACGAGGACATGTCAGCAAGACTTACACCGCTGGTTGGTGATTTGGAAACTGCTCAGAAAACCTTCTGGAGCCTTAACGGTCTTGAGGATGAGACAGCAACCGCAACGGATAAACTCGCCAAAGCCTTTGTGGATTTAGGCAACAACGGTCTTACCAACTCAAACGAACAGCTTAAGACCTATGCCACCATCGCCCATGGCACCGGCAGAGACATTAACACCTTAACTGATGCGGTTATTGCCTTCTCTCAAGGCTCAACCAAAGCACTCCGGCAGTTTGGCATAACTGCAAAGGACAACGGTGACACCATTTCCTTGACCTATAAAGGCTCAACCACCGAAATTGAAAAGAACAGCAAAGCTCTTGACGAGTACCTTTCCAACCTCGCCAAAAACAACTTTGACGGTGTACTTGAAGCGAAGCTCAACACTGTATCTGCCGCCACCGGAAGACTGGACAATGCCTGGGGAACTTTCTGTACCAGACTCATGCAGTCAAACGGCGGTTTCGGTGAACTCATCATTATGGGAAATGACTTTCTGGCCAATACTTTGAATGGCATTTCCGAGTGGCTTGATGATCCGGCAGTTATTGAATGGTTCCACAATCTTGCAAAAACGGTACGTGAGACTTTCGAGGGAATACGCACCGCATGGGATAGCGTGAAGGACTTTTTCAGCGACACCCTTGAGCTTATCGGGGTTGAGATGAAGGACGGCACCGGCTCATGGAAACTTTTCTTTTCAAACTTTTTTCAGTTTGCTCAGATTGGACTTCTGCAGCTCAGTCAGAAAGTCGGAGAGCTGTGGGATAACACCATCGGTTATCTCAATGCCATCGGTGAAGGTATCGGAACTTCTCTTTCCGGCGGAACTTTCTCTGAAGGCTTTGATTTTGCCAGGGAGAAAACCAAAAGAGAGGCGGAGCAGACCGCCAAAATCTACAAGGCCACCATTGCCGGAATCGAAAAGGACATCACCGAATCTCAGAACCGCATTGCCGCTGAACGTAAACGCATCGCTGAAAAGTACCAGAATAAACCTGTGGGTGAAGGTACCCAGTCTGATGAAGGCTTAAAGATTGGTGCAAATAAGGACTCCGGTAAAGGGAAAAACTCCGGCGGTGCTCTATCCAAATCTGCCGAGGCCCGTGATACCTGGACGCCTTATTATGAGCAAATCCTTGAACTCGACATGAAATCAAAGAGCGACCTTGAAAGGTTCGAGCGTGAACACATCAAAAAGCTTCAGGAGCTTAATGCAGTCATTGCCGAGAATGCTCAAATTTCTGAAATCGAGAAGAACAATGCACTCCTCATCATCGAGCAGGACTATCAGACCCAAAGGGCAGAAATCGAGAAAGAAGCACAGGACTTTCTGCGTTCACTTAATCCCGAAGAGGAAGAAATCCTGCGTCTTCAGGAAGGTTACGGCAGAAAGCTTGAACTCTTAGAGCAATTCCACAACGACCAGCTTATTTCCGAGGAGGCATATCTCCAAAGCCGAACTCAGCTTATGGATAAATACACCTCCGACAGCACTACGGCAAAGCAGCGCAAGCAGGCTGATGAACTTAGAAAAATGACTGAACCCTACGAGAAAATAGCAAGACATATAACTTCTACAGTTGTTCTTGAAGAAATATTACGAACAAATAGTATATTTTTAACTTCATGGTCTTTTACTTGCCCTGAAGGTGTTATGAATAGATTATTATTTCCTTCATCATCTTTGAATAAATTAATGACTTCGTGTCCGATATTTTCGCCTTCATCCAAATACCGACCTGCAAAAAGTTGATTAATTAATAACTCTTCTGCCATATTATCTCCCCCCTGACAGCAATTCCACAGTTTCAGAGCCATTTTTAGGTTGGGTGTTCGGAATTGCTATTGCCAAAAAGCAGTTCAGCACACTCGACCTCAGAAAAAATGCCTGTTTTTCATACTGTAAATATGTTTCAGCAAACTCATTTTTCAAAGAAATACAGCATAAAATTCATTGTGTAAATTTTAACCACCACCGCTGAAACCGCATGAATACTGGATTCCTTTAGGCTTTATCACGTGACAGCAGTACAACCGTCTCGACGTGCAAGGAGAAAATCGCCCTAATATAAATTACTTAGTATCTATACATAAATAAATATGTATGAACATAAAACCATTATTTGGGGTCTTTGTCACTATATACAGAGTGAGCATATCAACAGAGTATTTCTGGCAGGATACTCAATCATCTCCTATCGATTCATGTACCCTAAATAATCAAGCCTTCTCCAGCAATAAGCAACCGTTATATTTAATTCATTTCAGAAGCGAAATCAGCCGGAACATTTTCAGGCTATCATGAAATTACACCTCTACTTCGATCCCCGACTTGAACTTCACCTTAAAACGGTCATCATAGACGGTGATGGTCTCGACCAGTCGGCGCACCAGCGCATCGCTGTACTCCTCAACCTCAGCACTCAGTTCCGAGAGGAACGATTCCAGTTCCTCAAGTTTTGCGCGTGACCCTGCCTTATTTGCAGCCTCCATCTGAAGCCGGTGTTTCTCATCCCGGAGTCGGAGGATCTCATCACCCAGTTCGTCGCAGTTCTGCCTGGATTTGGTCATTTTGATGAGCTGCTTTTCTTTTTCCCTAATTTAGGCAGTGTCGGGGAGGAGTGTTCCTCGGCACTGCTTGTTATGGCTGATTTACGACTTGAATATTAAGCCATAAAGCGGGGCGGACGGAGGCGCCAGCCTTCCCGACGTATCTGCCGAAGCCTTGGAAGTTGCCATCGTTGCTGACGATGGCGGCGAAATGGCTAAAGCTGCCACGCGACCGCAACCACCAGTATCCTTCATTCCAAGAACTTGCCCAAGCACCTCTACTCTTGGCATATTGAGTCACTTCACAACTGCGATCTTCATCACTGCGAAAGTATTTCGTTGCTTCATCAACGCTTAGAAGAAATATCCTATCCTTTGTGTCATTTCCGGCATTATTAGGAAGATTTACTGTTAGAATACCGTCCTGCTCAGTAGGTTTGAACGCTGTCGTTAGAAAATAAGAATTGAGCCATTGTCGAAGAGTGCACTCTTCCCAGGTGATTGTTTCAATATCTTGATGATAAGGCTTACAATCAATACATTTTTCAGTAATGAGCAAAGCACAGTCATTTTCCCTTGCCAACACTCTCCACTTTAACGGCTCTTCGACGTTACCGTTATGGATGAAATACCAGCCAAACTCTACGACAGAACCTACCGAGTATTTTCTAAGCAACTCCTCACGTTCTCTTCTTTTCCGTTCCTGCTCTTCTCTTCTTTTCCGTTCCTGCTCTTCTCTTCTTTTTCGTTCCTGCTCCTCCTTTCTTTCACGCTCCTCTCGTTCTCTCCTTATGCGTTCGTTCTCATTTCTCAAATCCGCAAGGAAACCATTCATCAAGGAATTAAATTGCTGGCACTTGCCGTATACCTCAATGTCTCCCGTATTGTCTGCAACCCACTTGAAGTATTCCTGAGGGGCTGATTTCTTCAACCTATCAGCATAACTTTTAAGTTCTGAAACATTCTCAAAAACACCAGTTCCGATTTTTAGACGCATGGCCGGACAGAAGAAGGAACTAAAACTGATTATCCGAAGCCTTAAATCATAGCCTTGAGCATCCGATATCTTCCGAATTCTATCTAAAGCCTGCAGTTCATTATCCTTATGGTTCAGTTCACACCAGTAATTGATGACACTCATTACTGAACCATATTCATTTTCTGAGGCTGTTCCATTCAAAAGGTTATCATTGAGGTATTCAGCAATCTCCTTTATGGACGATATCTTTCTGTTGTTCCAATAAAAGACACCCTCCCCTTCTCCGGCTGAAATATCCATCAGCATCTTTGAGTATGCTTCATCGGTTACCCCGGCATCCTCGCAGTCAAGGACAAGGCTTGCCACACTTCTGAGTTTTTGTTCACGGAAGAAATCAGAAACGAATCCTCTTCCTACCTGCTTCTTTCCATCTTTCCAATTTGTTCCGAACGCATCAACGAACTCTGAAAGGTTCTGGAGTCGAACAGTTTTCCCTTCTGCATTTCTGAAATCATATGCCTGAGAAAAGGTTGAGCCCTGCGAGGATGCGGCAGTGAAATTTCCATAATTCGGGTTTCCTGTTTCTCCCGGCACTGGCAGGTTGTCATCATTCATCCACCTTTCAACTTCGTTCCACCCCCATCTGCGGTTCGGATTGTCAGGCTCATTCCTGTGGGTCAAATCTCTGTAGGTCAGACCTTTTATCAGAAGTTTCAGTCTTTCAGGGAATGCCAGAGATTCGGGAAACGGGATGCTCTGCACCGATGCACTTGCGGCAAGCTCATCTGCTGAAAGAGTTCCTGCCATATTGCTGAAGGGAGTTCCGCCCGTGAACAGCTCGTAAAGAGTTATGCCGAAGGAGTAGTAATCAGACTCATTTAGAAAAACGTTATTGAAGGTTTCAGGGGCACTGTATTCAGGCGACAGTCCTGTTTTGGTCACCAGAACCGACTGTCCTTCATCTCTTACCGAACTGATGCCGAAATCGATTATCTCTATTCTTTCTCCGTCATCGGATATCATCAGGTTTGACGGCTTGATGTCCTTGTGCATGATGCCGTTTTCATGCAGGTACTTCAGTCCTCTGGCCACGCTGGGAATTATGGTGTTGCGGATAGTGCCATAATCAAACGTCTTTCCTGCAAGACTGCCATTTCTGAAATATGGAAGGACAATCACCGGATAAGCGTTGTATTCTCCGCTGTCGACGATTTTTGCCACGTAAGCCGAGTCAAGACTGCGCAGTGTCTCCAGAACCTCCGGTTTGACTGCATCCTTTCTGCGGTATATCTTGGCTACAAATCTTGTGCCCTGAGTGTCAGTGCAGATGTACAAATCTGCCTCTCCTGAAACCACGTTCATCCGCATGAACAGGGTGTACTTTCCGCCGAGGATCTTTTCTCCCTCCAGGTTCTCAGACTGCTGCTCGATCAGGGTTTTATTCAGTCTGGTAGAGTTCTGATTGGTGTTATTGATTACTGTTTTCATGCTTTCCCTGCTGATTTATGATTGTTTACGATTAAAGATTAAGCCATAAAGCGGGGCGGACGGAGGCGTTGGTAACGTTGACGTAGAGGCCGTCGACGAAGAAGTTGCCACCGTAGGAGACGAGGGCGGCAATGCGGTCATTGTAGCCACGCGACCGCAACCACCACCAGCCATACATTGTGTTCTCAGGATATACGTATGCACCTTTGCCCTTGGCATATGGAGTCACCTCACACTTGCGGTCAGAAGCACTATGGAAGTATTTCCCCGCCTCATCAACACTCAAAAGAAAAATCGTATCGCGTGTTCTAGCTCCCGCGTTGTTGATATTGTTGGTTACTAGCAGTTGCTTCTGTTCAGACATAGTGAATGCCAAATCGATAAAATCATGGTTAAGCCACGCGCGAATATCACTGTGCTCCCAATCAATCTCTATGTTTTCATGGTGGTAGTACATGGCATCAATGCAATTTTCCGTTATCAGCAACGCCTTGGTACTGCCAACCGATAGAACTCGCCATCGCAGAGGTTACAAGTCTCTATCGTTATGATTGTAGTATCTGCCGAAAGTAACTACATTCCCTACCTTGATGTCGCCCTTTACCTCGGAGCCGAGTATACCGGCATTAGAGACAGGAACGGCAAAAAGGAAAACAAGCAATATGGCAAGAAAAGATCTGACGAGTCGCATTGACAGTTCCTAACAAAAGAAGATGTCAGAATCCTATCAAAAGCAAAGGAAGTCGAAAGGAACACGGATCACATTCGGCAACCATGACAGCAAAACACTATCTACAACCTACCCCCAAAAAGTAAAAGCGTATTCTCAACTATGCTGTATCTCCTGCCATTGATATGTTCATACATACAGCATAAATCCGGTTTTATTATCATGCCTAAAATTCAACCACACCTCGCAAAGCCTTTGGTACCAACGCCTTTCAGAGGGTTCCTATTTCCCCCTTGATAGTAAAACTACCGTCTCGACGTGCAACGACCAGTGCATAGCGGTGTCTAGCTTTGTAATGCGTTTATACAAAAAGGCAAAAAAGAACATATTAACCTATGCACAGGAAACATATTATCGTTTTGTTTTCAAAGTTCGTCTTTTCATATTGCAATTAATTTGAAAGCAAATCAAGAATGTAAGGAAGTATTAGAGGCACAAAAAAGCCGGAACTAAGTCCGGCAACCATAAACTCACCCCTTAACCTCTACCTCCACCCCAGATTTGAATTCCACGGTGAAATGATCGTCATGGACGGTGATGCGCTCTATCAGCCTTCTGACTAGTGCCTCATCGTATTCGACAATCTGGGTTTCCTGCTCATCCAGAAAGGCTTTAAGGTCTGAAATCTTCTGTCGAACTCCGTCCTTTTTGGCATCATCGAGCTGCAGCTGATATTTTCTTTCATGAAGTTCGGTGATCTCCTGACCGAGCTTATCGCAGTCCTGTCGCTGTTTTATTCTCTTGAGAAGATCCTTCTGCAATGCAGCAATCCTGAAATCAATCTCGGCTACCGCATCCGCATTGGTGGAACTGAGGGCTTTCTCAATGTTGGCTTTAAGCTGAGACAGATAACTGTCCTGCTTGGCAAAGACCTCATTGATTGCCTTAACTGCGACGGACTGAAGTTCAGATTCCTTTACGGTTCGGGAGTGGCATTCAACCTCCGAGTATTTCTGCTTGAGCCGTGAGAGGCAACGCCACACTATGCTTTTTCTGCCGTGAATATTCCAGTGAGTTCTCTGGTAAAAACCTCCGCAATGGCAGCAGGCAACAAGATTTGAAAGAGCAAACTTACCGCTGTACTGTCTGCGTTTTCCCGTTGTGGTTTTAAGCCTTGACCTTTTCTGCATTTCCTCCTGAACCCGCATAAAAAGTTCCTTCGGAATGATGGCTTCATGGTTATTTTCCACATAGTATTGCGGAACGATACCGCGATTAGCCACCCGCTTTTTAGTCAGAAAGTCTGTGGTGATCGTTTTCTGAAGAAGTGCATCACCCATGTACTTCTCATTTGTCAGGATAAGTTTAATGGAGGAATTCAGCCAGCGGGAACTTCCCGCTGCAGTCTTGATGCCGTCAGCCTCGAGTCCCTTGCCGATACCGTAAAAGCTCTGCCCTTCCAGATATTCACGGAAGATGCGTTTCACCACCTCGGCTTCTTCCTTATTGATGATGAGGTTACCGTCCTCATCCTTGTCATAACCAAGGAACCTGGTATGGTTAACCAGCACCTTGCCCTGCTGGTAACGGTACTGCAAACCAAGGCGGACGTTCTGCGAAAGACTTTCACTTTCCTGCTGAGCAAGTGATGCCATGATGGTGAGCATAACCTCGCCTTTGGCATCGAGCGTGTTAATTCCCTCCTTCTCAAAATAAACGGCGATGTTCTTATCCTTGAGCTTTCTGATGTAGTTAAGGCAGTCAAGTGTATTACGGGCAAAACGGCTGATTGACTTGGTTATCACCATATCAACCTTGCCCTTCATGCAATCATCTATAAGCCGGTTAAACTCCTCCCGCTTTTTGGTGTTGGTTCCGGAAATGCCGTCATCCGCATAAATTCCGGCGCATTCCCATGCCGGGTTCTTCTTGATGTACTCGGTGTAGTGTTCCACCTGCGCCTCATAGCTTGTTGCCTGTTCATCAGTATCAGTAGACACACGGCAGTAGGCTGCCACTCTGGTCTTTGGTACTTCGTCCTGAACAACCCTGCTGCCGATTCGTCTCTTGGCAGGGATCATTGTAATTGTTCCCATGTTTAAACCTTCCTCTCAATTAAACTGTAAATGTATTCAGCCTGTCTGAACGGATCTCTGAACTGCTTTAAGCCCTGTCTGAAGGAGAAGTGCTGCGGTGCAGTTCCGGGGGCTTTTTCTTTGCTCTGCCCTTCCTTCTTCCCGAGAACCGAGCATCTGCGTAATCGTTCCCTTTCAGCCGCATCAAAGGTGGTGCGATCAATGATCTCAGGGTAATAATCATCTCCGGTGTAGCGAGCATTTCTCATAAGCATTTTTACCGATGAGGCATGCAGGTCTAACCCCACAGCCTTTGCCGCATCGATGTAACTCAGCCCGGAAAGATATCCTTTGTAAAGCAATCTGACTTTACCGGCATCCTTCTCATGAATTACCGCCCTACCGTCCACAATCTTGTATCCGAAAAAAGTATTATTCAGTCTCATTCAATTGTCTCCTTAACCTTCATTCCGCATTTCAGATGAAGTTCCAGTTCCGTTCTGGAACTCACAACCGCATGATCTACAAACCTTTCAAAAAGCCCGGCATCAAAGTCGGAGAGCATTTCGCTCTTGCCCGTGAATCTGATGAGGTCTCTCAAGGACTCGGTCTTAGTCAGCTCACCGTTGATTTCAGATTTCAGCTGATCCCGTTCTGCTGTGAGTTTCTCAGTCTCAGCCATGATTTCATTACTCTCCCGGGTAAAGGTGGCGGGATCAAGATAGCCCTTTGTCATAATGGAAGTAAGGTTACGTCTGCGTTCCTGCATTTCATTCAGGGTTCTTTCCACCACGTCAATTCTGCTGAGTCGTGACTTGTGAGATTGGGTAGTGAGGTTATCAAGAAGTGTCTGCAGCACCTCCTTTCTGCCGAAAATCAGCTTATTCATCATGGTGGTAAAGGCAGTCTCAAGCGCAGACTCTCGAACATACTTCATTGAGCACCGGCTCCCGTCCTTATGGTGGACTGAGCATACCCATGCCGGATATTTGAGCCTTCCGGTAATGTTGATCCTGCGTTTGAAGAACGCTCCGCATTCGCCGCAGATCAGCTTTCCACTAAAGGCATAGCGGTTCTGGTATTTTGAATTACCTTCAGACCTGTTCTTCTCCTGCTGTTCATGACTGATAACATTGCCGACAGCCTCGAAAACCTCCCTGCTGACAATGGCGTCATGGTGGTTTTCCTCATAGAACTGGTCTACTTCCCCATGATTCAGATGCCTTCTGAGACGGAAGTCCGTATAGGTTTTCTGATAAAGGCAGTCTCCCTTGTACCTCTCATTTCGCAGGATCCAGAGCACAGAGGCAGCAGTCCATGTGCCTTTTCTCTTGGCTGGAACCTTCTTCTCATTCAGCGTGGTTGCAATCTGACGTGCGCTCTTCCCCGTCAGCGCCTCATTGAAAATAAACCGCACCCATTCCGCCTCATCCTCTTTAATGACAAGTTCCCCGTCAGCAAGAGTGTAGCCGTATGGCGCATAGCTGAATTTGAAGGAGCCGTTCTCAAAGCGGTGCCGTACTCCCCACTTGCTGTTCTCGGAAATAGAAACTGACTCGCTCTCTGCCAGACTGCTCATTACTGAAAGAAACAGTTCTGTTTCCATCGAACCGGTATTGAGATTCTCCTTTTCAAAGTAAACCGGGATGTGAAGTTTCTGAAGTCTGCGTACCAGTTCAAGACAGTCTGTGGTGTTACGGGCAAATCGGCTCAGAGACTTGGTGACAATGAAGTCAATCTTCCCATTTTCGCAGTCCGTCATCATCTGCAGAAGTGCCGGACGCTTTTCCTTCTTGGTTCCCGAAATTCCCTCATCGTAATACAGTCCGGCAAACTCCCATTCAGGATTGGACGTGATGTATTCTTCATAATGAGCCTTTTGAGCATCAAGGCTGACAAGCTGATCAGCCATGCTTGATGACACTCGGCAGTATGCTGCAACCCGGAGTCTCTTCTCTGGCTGATGCGCATTGGCTGGCTCGATAGTGATAACCTTCTTCATGTGCAGTCACCTTAAAGTATTGATGACAGGAAGGTCGGAAAAGTCCGTCTGTTTTCCTGCATGATTAACTGAAACTCATCACGGCTGATGAGTCCCTGGCTGAGAAGTTTCCGGGTAAAAAGATCTGCTCTCAAAAAGTTGAACTCCTGAAGAAGATCATCACTAGCGTGGTTACGCTCGAAGTGCAGTTCCGAATAACTGCTGATTTGTTTTATGTGCATAATTGCTCCTTAAAGTGATCAGTGTTTGCTTCTCGCAATCCGTTTTATCGGTAACATATTTGCTCTGTGTTGGAACGCTATCAACTCAATAATCAAAGGATTGACGATATAAATGTCGGGAAAGTGACCATGTTCTCTATCATGATCAGACGGTACTCATCAGGTGTTATAAGACCTCGGTTGAGCATGGTTTTCGTGAGATGTTCAGCCCGCAGAAAATTAAATTCATGCTGCAGCTGCTCATGGGTGATTTGGCTGAGTGCGGTTGGCTGGGTAGTGGCGGATGTAACTTCGGTTACCTGCATTTCATATCTCCTGTGAATAAAAACATTTGCTCTTACCCACTAATGCCCAGAAGGAGGTGCTTTTTACAAAAAATCTTTAAGAAAGTTCCTTCTTCCTTCCTGCGCCCATAAATGGCTTGGTTTTACAAAACTTCAAAAAGAAATTAATAAGAAAGTTCGAAACGACTCCCAAACTCTCTCTCACAGCCCGTAAGAGTAAAAATCAATGTGGTATAATAATTATCATGATTAGTTACAAAAATAGGAAATAATGATGTATTGCAATAAATGTGGACAGGAAATTACCGAAGATTCCAGCTTCTGTAAACATTGCGGCGCCCAAATAATAAAAGTCAAAAAGTCTAATTCAAATAAAACTTTAGCTTTTGTTATCGGAGCTATTGTGTTAGTCGGATTGGCAGGATGTTGTGGATACGCATTGTATAAGGACTACAAAGATCGTAACCCTGTGCTTAATTCACCGGCAGATATTACAGACGAGTTAATATCTAAGATTGCATACAATAATGATATTTCCTCCCTAACAATAAACTATGAGTTTACAAGATGTAAAAATGACAATGAAGAATGGGAAGATTGGAAAAAATACAGACTAAGAAACAATCCTTTCTGGATGGCTAACCAACAGAATTCTCTTACAACCATTAATTTTGAAGTTAAACTGACGTCCAAAGTACATTCGTTGGCCTGTGCTTTTTATAAAATGGAAAAATTGGAATTCGTGAATTTGCAGAATACTTCGAATGTAACGAATATGAAGAGAATGTTCAATGATGCAAAATCCTTCAATCAACCAATTGGACACTGGGATACTTCCAAGGTTACGGATATGGGTAGCATGTTCTCTTATGCAGAATCCTTCAATCAGCCTATCGGCAACTGGGATACTTCCATGGTTACTGATATGAGCTACATGTTCGCAGATGCAAAATCCTTCAATCAGCCTATCGGCAACTGGGATACTTCCAAGGTTACGGATATGGGTAGCATGTTCTCTTTTGCAGAATCCTTCAATCAGCCTATCGGCAACTGGGATACTTCCAAGGTTACGGATATGGGTAGCATGTTCTCTTTTGCAGAATCCTTCAATCAGCCTATCGGCAACTGGGATACCTCCAGGGTTACAAATATGGGCTACATGTTCGAAGATGCAAAATCCTTCAACCAGCCGATCGGTAACTGGGATACTTCCAAGGTAACGGATATGAGTAGTATGTTCTCTGTGGCAAAATCCTTCAACCAGCCAATCGGTAACTGGAATACTTCGAAGGTAACGAAAATGAGTTATATGTTCTTTGAGGCAGAATCCTTCAATCAGCCCATCGGCAACTGGGATACCTCCAGGGTTACAAATATGAGTGAGATGTTTAAAGGTGCAGAATCCTTCAATCAGCCTATCGGCAACTGGGATACTTCCATGGTTACTGATATGAGCTACATGTTCGCAGATGCAAAATCCTTCAATCAGCCTATCGGCAACTGGGATACTTCCATGGTTACTGATATGAGCTACATGTTCGCAGATGCAAAATCCTTCAATCAGCCTATCGGCAACTGGGATACCTCCAGGGTTACGAATATGGGCTACATGTTCGAAGATGCAAAATCCTTCAACCAGCCTATCGGTAGCTGGAAAACCTCCTGGGTTACATATATGAGTGAGATGTTTAAAGGTGCTGCATCCTATCGATACCCGAAACCACGCGGTGCCGAATAGTTGGTTCCCAATCTCCCTGTCAGTCAGATAAGGAGATTTTATGATTAACCTCGTCCGCCAAACTGCCTAATCGTTCCATTAGCCAGTTTCCCGGACAGGATTTTCTTGCAAACCAGCGGTGAACGGTCAGTAGCATTTCATTCGGTTTTACCTCATAGCTCAATGCTTTATCCTTATCAGCAATCCACACCAGCCGCTTCTTGCCGTTCCTTCTGCAGATGTCTATGCAAAGCTCCACAAGTGCAGAATACACCTCCGGTTTCATGGCATAAGGCTCAGTCAGATCTGATGCACATTCAATGGTGACGGCTCGATGGTCATTGTCTCTTGATGATGAGCACCAGGAACGGTTCTGCTCATCAACGCAAAGGCCGATCCTGCCATCAGCCCCGATGCAGTAGTTGCAGCTTGCCTGCCTGCTCTTATCCTTAAAGCAGTCACAGATGTGCTCTACACTGAGCTGACCGACAACAGCGTGAGGTGTAATGCGGTCAATGGTGTGAGTCCTTTTACCGGAATGGTTAGGACTCAATCTGGTGTAAGTTACAAGCGGGCTATTTGCCATTTTCGTTCTCCTTATTTTCTGATTTATCGTGTAACTGGTTTAAAGCCTTTTTGACCACAGTTGGTATCGGTAGACCGAGATGTGCAGCGTTCTCAAGAAGACTGACGCCCTCGTTTGAGAGGTAAAAGAAAATTACCGCAGTCCGCAGAACACTTCCGGTCTGAAATATTCTTGTATCCAGAATGGTGGCCACCCCAACAAGCATGAACACGATCACCTTTCTGCAGATCCCTTTAAAACCGATGGAGCTGGACAGATTGTTATCGACTATCCCGCACATAACGCCGCTGATGTAGTCGATTACCGTAAAGGCAATCAAGGCATACAGCAGTCCGTCACAGCCTCCAAGAAAGTAACCCAGCCATCCGCCGATTCCCGTAAATACCGCCTGGAGCATATTCCAAAGCTCTCTCATTTTGTTTCTCCCAATAAAAAAGGCGACCTTTAAGCCGCCCGTCATTTAACTCTGTTTACGTTACTTCGCACCCGACTGATGAACTCTCTGTCGAGATATCCTTCCACCCGTTCGCAGGCAGAGAGGTACTTCTTCCACCAGGCATATGCCCGGAAATCAAGATAGATGAACTTATTCCATGGTTTCTCGAAGGAAAGATAATGCACCATCAGAGGAGCCATTTCCTTGTAGCCGGGATTGAACCAGATGGCATTGAACTCATTGGCAAGCGGGTATTTCTTCTTGAAGTGCAGATTCACGAAGTCCTGCTCCGGGCAGTACATAAAGTTTCCTTTTTCCTCAATCGTTTTAATGAACTTCTGATACAATCCTTTGCAGTCAGCCTTGTAGCACATAAGTCCGGTGTTGAAATACAGCGGAGTGTTAACTACCTCTTTGAGATTCATCTGTTTCATCCATCTGTCGCGGTTTTCACGTTCACTGACTCCGAAGATGCCGGTCTTGTACTTTGATGTAATTTCCTCAAGGAGAGGAACCGCTGAGCCGAGAAACAGAGTGTCCAAATCGAAGTTCAGGACACAGTCGGTTTCAGCAGAAACTTCCTCAAGAGCTTTGATTCTTTGAGCAATAGCAGGTACGGCACTGCGATGAACCATGAGACGGTTACCGCCCACGGTGGCAAAAAGCTCATGCTGCGGAAAAGACACATAGCGTACTTCCATCAGCTCTTTCGGCAGAATAGCCGTCAGCCTTGTAAGGTCAGTACCTTTCTCTGCATAAATAACGAGCTCGACGCGGTTATATCTGAAAAAAGAACTGAGGGATACCACCGCCTGATTGATGTATCCCTCATCAAGAACTACAAATGCCTTCATTGGTTATTCTCCTTTATGTCGTCTTTGAAAATGTCCTCTGAGTAATTGATGAGCTTAAGTGAACAGCGGTTGCCGCTTTCCGGCTTAACGGCAGTAACCCAGCAGAGCTGCAGTTCACCGATGGCAAAAAGCGGATATTCGAGAGACTTGCCAAATTCGCTGTCCCAATCGATATCCGGGTAGGTATCAAGATAAAGTGTATGGCTGTCATTACGGTAAAAGGTATATTCACCGTAGGAGCCATCCTTTCTTGAGATATACACGATGCCTTCCCAGATATCTTCCGGTAATTCAATATCCGTGGTAACGGTCTGACCGTTTAGTCCGGTTATTCTGCCGGTGATGTTGGATAAGTTCTCATCAAGCATAAGTCCAACAAGGTCGTTGAACTGACAGTTGAGACCGTTAAGTTCGGTTTTGATTTCATAGGTAACCCGTGTGTTTCTGAGATACCTTAGTCTTCTCATGCCAAGAGCTACTGCATGTTCATAGTCTGTTACTCCCCAGGCTTCAAGCTGCTCCTGATTATCGGATTCAGGATAGGAGGTAATGCGCTTATTCCCGTCAGCATCAACATGGCAGTACACCGTTTCAGTCTTGTAGGTTTTAGGCGAAGTAAAATTTACCACCACCTCATCTACATCATCCTCCTTCGGCAGCGAATAGGTAATTACCGGACTTGAGGTCATATTGCTTTTGGTAAAAATCTGTGTTGGAGTTGCACCGGCATAAAGCCTCTTAACCGACAAGGTGTTATCCCGAACCACCGGAACCGCAAAGCCACAGTTGAGCACATCTCTGAGCGATTCCAAAAGAGTGCTGTCACTGTCGATAGAACCGTTACATTCAAGTCCCTGAGAGCGCCAGAGCTCATCAAAGTCCATGAGCGTATCGACATCCAGAATGTTGCGGTATTTGGAGTTCCGCACGATGTACTGAACCACCGGTGCGATATCCCTTGTTGCAACCAGTGGTTGATTATCTGAATACCCGAGAGCATGAAGTTTTCTTGTCCAGTAAGTTGCAAGCTGGTTTTCGGAAAGCTCGGATAAGGTTTCGTTACCCTTAAACCTGCAGATGAGTACCGTCATGTTGTCATAACGGTCAATGGTACTGATGACGCTTTTAAGTCCTACCCATTTAATCTCCTCAAGAGCACGGGTAGAGCCGTCCTCCTGCGAGGTTCTAAGAACCCTGAACTCATAATTTCCGGCGCTTTCCAACTCGATTCTGATGGTTTCGGCAAGCTGGTCATTGGTGTTGTTGATCCATGTTTTCTCAATTACGGTATACGGCTCATTGGAACCTGCTCTGCGGTACTCAATCTGAATACTGATGGAAAGTTTATCGAACTCACCGTCATCGTTAAGCTTGCCAAGACCTCCCGGCATGGAGAAATCAAGCTCAAAGATTTTTGATTCTGCACCATAAGGACATGCACGGTAAGGACCTGCGTAACCGCCGTCACTTGACTGACCGCTTACCAGAGTAAAAAGCACATGCTCCTGATTGACTCCGGTGGAATAAAAGCCATGCCAGTCTGAAATCTCTCCGTAGCTGTCGTTAAGTCGCTTAACCGTGTAGATGCCGTTGGTGTAGTTAAGAATTTCATAAAGGCCGTTATCCTCATACGGATAATCCGCAGGCATCGGCTGAAACACAGAGCCTGCCAGGTGATTTGCTGTTGCGGTTATTTTCGTGTACGGCTGAGACGGAGTAACCTCCTCAGGGTATTCCGGAACGGTCAAATCTGAACTGTCGAACTTTAGCGTAACATGCTCTCCGGACCTTATCACTTCGAGTATTTCACATAGAGCTTCGGTGGTATTTGCCTCATCCTCGGTTACGGTTTTACCGCCACTGCAGCCTGACGGAATGGTATCGTAGGAAATGGAGGTTACGGCAGAAAGCGTAACCTTCAGATAATCACCGTTACGGGTAATAACTTCCGTCTCTGTTTCTTCACCGGTTTCCTCATCAACGCTGGTCTGAATTTCTGTGGCTCTTGCCCGAAAAAACTCATCAGGCTTAAACCCATCAGCGCATTTCAAGGTGAGCGTGGTAATACCAAGGGCAGCATCAGTTTCTGCAGACACAATTTCAGTACCGACAAGACGTGTATTTCCGGCACCGCTTAATTCGAAGATAGTGCCGTTTGCCCATTTCAAATCAAGGTTCTGCTTAATGCGTACCGTCTCAGTACCGCCACCTGAACAGCCGCCATAGCCGATGTTGTAAATCCTGTAGTTGCAGCCGCTGAAGGTATTGTTCTTAAAATCAAGATTCACACCGTTCATGGAGGAGGTATCGATTTTACCCTGACCGCTTTTTAATGTATGACCGCTCTGGGTAACCTCGGTTGATGAATACCAGCAGTACCAGGATTTGTCCTCCGGTGAGTTTTCAGCGGTAATCTTTACTCCCGGTTCAATGACGTAGGCAGAGCAGCCTTTTAGTTCATTTATCGGAGTCTCCCCGATGTAGATGTCTGAGTGATCTGCCTTGTAGTCGTAATGCCCAATACCCTGACATAAAATCATGTCGCAGAAGAGAGTATTGTTGCGGTAAAACACATGGCGATCAGCCAGGTAGTCCGGGAATCTCTTGAAGAAGCCAAAGTTCTCCGGGATGATTTCCATGAGCTTTACCTTGTTGCCCTGGACATTCACGTCATAGATGGAGTTTCCCTGTTTGGTGTTTTTCTGTTTATTCTTGCCAAGCTTATGCATGCTCACCATGGCATAGACGGCACTTGCCACACCAATTACCACAGAAATGATGGCTGCAATGGCAGTACCGGTTACACCGGGTTCAATGACAAACTTAAGATGATCATCAGAACTGACAAAAATCTCCTGCCACTTCCCTTGCTCCACTTTTCTGCCGTTAACATAAAGCGAGAGATATGGCATAAGGGTAGGATCGTATGAGGCAATCTGACTCTTAAGCAAGGCGGTAAGACTGCCGCTGTATTCCGGCAGTTCAAACTGCTCAAGCACCCGGTTTAGGTCCTCTCGGGTTACAACTTCAAGTTTCATGTATTTCTCCGTCCATCAAAAATATGGGTATGGAGGTCATGATGGTTAATTCCTAAAACCCCCTATAGAGTAATTTTTATTTTTCCTATAGAAACTTTTAGTAAATGAGGATCACGACCTACACATCTGTTAAAAATCTACCTGTGGAGGTCATGACGGTTAATTGCTAAACCCCCCTATAGAGTAATTTTTATTTTCCCTATAGAGACTTTTAGTAAATGAGGATCATGACCTTCACGCTTCTGTAAAAACCAGTTCTAACCTACGGATGATGAGCGTAACGGTAGAATCTGCTCTCCACAAACTGCATTGATTTGATCTTTTCAACTCTGGCATGACGGTTAAGTCCGGTATGCAGCATTTCACCTTTACCGAGATACACCGCCACATGGAAGATCTGCCCGTGACGAAAAAAGGCGATCACATCGCCCTTTTCTGCCTCGCTCCCGGATACTTCCATAAAACCGCCCCGCCGCTTTTCCTTCTCGTAACCGTCCTTAATGCTGAAATCCGTATAGTCATCAAGCTCAATGCCAAGCTCCCGGCGGTAGAACTCGATGACCAGTCCCCAGCAGTCAAGGAAAGGGTATTTTCTGCCGTTTGGTGTGTGTCTGATGAGAAGATAATGGTTAAGCCACATATTTAAGCCCCGGTGCATTTGATGCGGTATAGCGAAGGCGCGGAAACTCAAGATTCAGCATGTCGCAGAAGGAAGCTGTGAAGGTTGCCGATTCCCGGGTGATGCGTCCGCCGGTGATGGTTAAGGTGAGTTCCGAGAGCTTACTACGGATCTCATAATGCCACTGGTTAACGGTGATGTAGGTCGGTGTCTGCGCTTCAATAACCCGTTTCATGTATTCGTAGGCTTCACCACTTACTCCGTCAATGCCGAAGGACAGATCTGAAAAACCGCTGTCGGAGCGTTCCGGCATTGAGACCGTAAAGGCTGACTTCTTGTATTCTTCTCCCCAAAGCGTCAAATCTTCATAGCCAAGTACATAACGCAAGGTGCCTATGGTTTCATTCTCTATGGTGAGAGTTACGATGGGGAGCCTGCCGCCACTCGCGTATATTTCTTCAAGTGAATAAAGCATAAAGCCTCCTTAACTGAACCAAGAGAGGTATTCCACCTCACTAGAATCAGGCTTAACCTTGATAATGCGGCCAGCCCAGTCATCGATTTCATAGGAATAAAAGCTCCAGGTGGTATTGCCGTTGTTGTCGTTAAATTCCACATACCCGTCATACGGATAGCCTTTGAGAAGATTCAGCTTAAAAACGTAATAGCCGAGTTTATTCTTTTTGAGCTTGATCCCCGGCCACTCGTAATTGGTGTAATAAGCCACCCAGATATAGGCATAAAGCTCATCCCAGCCTTCAGGGTCAATCCATACTTCATCACCGCCGATACCGGGTTCAACATCAAGACGGCACTGTACCGACCATAACGGACCATCGCTGTTAACGCAGTTAAGCGAGGTGGAAAGTTCACCCTTCTGTATGCGGCAGAGAGATTCTGTACCGCCGTACTCGTTAAGGAGCTGCATATAGAACCAGTCCTGACCGTAGCTGATGTCATTGCGGTACCACGCCATGAACTCCTGATATTGACTCTGATTAAAAATGAAGGTAACTGAGAGTTCATGCGGTGTTCCGGTATTAACCAGTCTCTGTCTTACATGACCATCCGCCATCTGGGTTCTGATGATGTTTGGTTTTATTTTGTAGCTGTAGCCTCTCTGCTGTGGAGGCGGCAGAGAGGAAGGATAATAGTTCATGGATTAACTCCCCATACGGTTGAGGTTGAAGGTATTCTGAATTGCCATGCTCATGGAGCCGCCATGACGGATATCTGAAACAAAGATGTCTACGATTCGAGTTTCGTCATCATCACGGGTCTCCACGGTTCCTGCTTTATCGGTGCTCTCGTAAAGGTTGACCACAACAGGTGAGCCTGAGCCATAACCAGAGGAGCCATTAACAGCAGAACGGGCAAGCTCCGCAGTTTCCTTTCGTGAGGTGATAGACATCGGTCCCTGCACCAGCTCTGGTCCGTATTCACCCACAATACCCCATTCACCGGCTTTGAGCTGTCCGCCTTTATCGTGCATAGATACAGAGGTAAGCTGGGAAATAGCTGATGTGGTGGTTGCCATGGCGGAGGCATAGTTGGCGAGTTTCTGAGGCCAGGTAACTGCAGACGGATCATTCAAAGCTGCAATCCATGCTTTCACCGCGTCCATGGTGGCACTGGCTACCGCGAAACTTTTCTGAACAGCAAACAGAGCCCGATAGGCGCCGGAGGATTCATCCATGCTGTCGGTAAGACTTGCAAAGGCATCGGAGATATCTAGAGTGGCATCAGCCATTTTCTCGTAGGGCTCGGTCATTTTCTTAAGTTCATCAGCCTGTTTACGCTGCTTTGCCGTGGTGCTGTCGGAGGTGTATTTATCCATAAGCTGAGTACGGCTCTGCAGATATGCCTCCTCGGAAATAAGCTGGTCGTTGTGGAACTGCTCCAGGAGCTCCAGCTTTCTGCCGTAACCTTCCTGAAGACGCAGAATTTCCTCATCTTCGGGATTAAGTGAACGCAGAAAGTCCTGGGCTTCTTTCTCGATTTCTGCCCTTTGGGTCTGATAGTCCTGCTCGATGATGAGAAGTGCATTATTCTTCTCGATTTCAGAGATTTGAGCATTCTCGGCAATAACAGCATTAAGCTCCTGAAGCTTTTTGATGTGTTCATGCTCAAGCCTTTCAAGGTCGCTCTTAGACTTCATGTCGAGCTCAAGGATCTGCTCGTAATAAGGCGTCCAGGTATCACGGGCCTCGGCAGATTTCGATAGAGCTCCGCCGGAGCTTTTACCTTTGCCAGAATCCTTATTTGCTCCAATCTTTAAGCCTTCATCAGACTGAGTACCTTCACCTACAGGCTTGTTCTGGTACTTTTCAGCGATGCGCTGACGCTCGGCAGCAATACGGTTCTGAGATTCGGTGATGTCCTTTTCGATTCCGGCAATGGTAGCTTTGTAGATTTTTGCAGTTTCCTCTGCCTCTCTTTTGGTTCGTTCCCGGGCAAAATCAAAGCCTTCCGAGAAGGTTCCTCCGGAAAGAGAAGTTCCGATACCTTCACCTATGGCGTTGAGATAACCGATGGTGTTATCCCACAGCTCTCCGACTTTCTGACTAAGCTGCAGCAGGCCAATCTGAGCAAACTGAAAAAAGTTTGAAAAGAAGAGCTTCCATGAGCCGGTGCCGTCCTTCATCTCGACCCCGATAAGCTCAAGGGTATCGCTGAAAAAGTCCTTCACGCTATCCCATGCGGTGCGTATTCCCTCAAAGGTTTCTCTGACGGTTTTGGCAAGATTGTGGAACCACTCAATCACCGCAGGGTCGTCCAACCACTCGGAAATGCCGTTCAGGGTGTTGGCCAGAAAGTCATTACCCATAATGATGAGTTCACCGAATCCGCCGTTTGACTGCATGAGTCTGGTGCAGAAAGTACCCCAGGCATTATCCAGTCTTCCGGTGGCGGCAGATACAGTGTTGAGTTTGGTTTCCAGCACTCCGTCAAAGTTGTTCTTTGCCAAATCAGCGAGATAGGAATCCAGGGCCTTGCTGTTCTTTTCAATCTCGGTGGTTGAACCTTTGTAGGTTAAGGAAATGGTGTCACCGTTGTCCTTTGCCGTAATGCCGAACTGCCGGAGTGCTTTGGTTGAGCCTTGAGAGAAGGCAATAACCGCATCAGTTAAGGTGTTGATGTCTCTGCCGGTTCCATGGGCGATGGTGGCATAGGTCTTAAGCTGCTCGTTTGAGTTGGTAAGTCCGTTGTTGCCTAAGTCTACAAAGGCTTTGGCGAGTTTATCCGTGGCGGTAGCTGTCTCATCCTCAAGACCGTTCAAACTCCAGAAGGTTTTCTGAGCAGTTTCCAAATCACCAACCAGCGGTGTAAGTCTTGCTGACATGTCCTCGTAAACACGGGAGGCTTCAAGTCCGGTGGAAATGATGCTCTTAAACATGTCTACAGTTTCAGAGGCAAATTTGATGGCAAAGCCTGTCATCAGCATTTTCCAGCCGCCGGCATTTTTCTGCAGAACTCCGGTCTGAGTATCTACGGCTTTGGTGACCTTTTTGATCTCAGCTTCCTGCTCCTGCATGATTTTCTTCTGCTCGGCAAGAGTGGTATTGGCATCCTTCTGCTGGGAATTCTGAGTGCTGAGAGCCTTGCTGATTTCCTTTGTAACCTTACTTTGCTGAGTTCCGAGGTCGGTAACGGTTTTGGTCTGCTCGTTGATGGAGTCGGTTACGGACTTAATGCTGTCATCAAGTCCGTGAATGGCGGCATTGGTAGTCTCTGCCTGTTTTGCCGATGCATCAAGGTTTGCTCCCATGGCGGCAGCCGAGGTGGAAACAGCATCTTTCATGGCTGTCATCTCTTCGGCAATTTTGGAGAGTGAATCCGTCAGAGCAGACGTGTCGGCAGAAAGCCTAATGGTGCTGTCGTTCATTTTGATCTCCGTAAAAACGAAAAAAGGACCTCGAGTTATCGAGATCCTTCATAGGAAATGTGTTTGGTTGTAGATTATTATTTCTATAGTTTTACACTTGAATTATTCAATCTTTTCAAACACCATGGTTGCTAGAATTCTTCTTTCCTTATCTCCCGAAATTGCCGCCGTACTGAAAGAATGCAGCTTGTATCCCTCAGCGGCTTTTTCATTCATGATTGACTCAGTTCTTTTCAAACTTCCACTGTCACTGCCAACAGCAAAGGCTTTGCTTGTAAGAACTTCCTGGACCACAACATATTTTTTTTCGCTTGCCATTTTTGTTTCCTTATTCAATTAAATGAAATGGAATTGTAATCTCGTTTGGCATGTAAAAAATAAAGAAACATCAAAATTATTGAGTATAGAAACAGCAAATTATTCAAATGTTATCTAATTTGCGATCCTAGAATCACATTGCATGGTAATGACTGTTAATGTTTCTTCATCATTCGCTTAAACTTCTCAATCTCCCCGGCACAATCGCATTCAGTCATTCCGGATCTGTATCTTTCCTTCGGATGTGCCTCATAGTATTCCTCCTGAAAGACCACCGCCCAGTAGTTAAACTCGGTGGTGGGATATTCCAGAACTTCAGAGATTGGGCGGTGGATTTCCCGGGCAATTCTCACCGCCAGTCTGAAAGTAAAACTGCCCCGGATTAGTTTTTTAAGCTGGTCTCGCTGGTGATGTTGAGAGCCGAGAAGGCATTCACCAAAGCGTTCAGCACCTTGTTCGGCACGGATTCCATAAAGGCATTGAAGTCTTCCGGCTTTTCGGTGAGGTTCCCGTCAGCATCGCAGAGAGACGCATGCATCATCTTGAGAACACGAAGCTGTAAGTCCTTCTCGTTCTCAAAGTCGATACGAGCCTTGCCCGAAAGTTCACGCAGGTAAAAGTCCACATCGTCAACGGTTACCTTGCTGATTTTGAATTTCAGCGATTTAATCTGTTCAAGATAAGACATAGTTAATCTCCTTCATTTTCATTGCTTTGAGACTGTTCATCATCGGCATTCGACCAGACCACATCAGATGCCTGTCTGCCGGAAAACTTAAGCTGCATAAAGCCGTCAGCAGAGCCGGACATAATCTGATAACCGAGAAGCTTAAGGTCATAGGTTGCCCTGGTACCGTTCGGCCACTGATGGCGGATGCGGACAATCTGCTGTGCCTTGGCGGCTGCAATAAGAGCCTTCTGGTCTGCGTCATCATCGTAAAAATAAATGGTGAGTTCCTTTTCAGAAGAGTCCTTGAGACCGCCGCAATATCTCTTGCGGTCATCATCAATGGTGGTGCATTCCACGGATTCGGCAATATCACCGATGTCTCCGAGCTCCTGCGCGCCCTTGAGAGGAATCCAGGTAACTCCGCCGTCAGTAGAAAACTGGGAATGAGTTCCGCCGAGAAGTACCGGCTCTCTCGGTTCATAGTCATAAAGTTCTGTATGTTGTGCCATATGGCTTTTCTCCTATTTCAATAAATCCGCCACCGAGGTTTCAACCTGCTGAACCACGATAGCAACTGCGTTTGTGTCCACTCTGCGCTGAATGGCTTCCATAAAATGACGGGCGGTTATGCCCTTAACCTTTCTGCCGTGCTGGCTTGCCTTCTTTGTAGCTCTGGCCTTAACAGCCATCAGCTTATTGGTGTTGCGTTCAATCATGCCCTGGTACTTATCCCGCTGTTTCTGTGTTTTGGCAGAGGCGAGATTGAGTCTGGCTCTGTTGATGGCAATCTGATATTTGTTGGCGATAAGCTGCTGAATGACTTTATTGCCTTCAAGACTTGAGCCTTTGCCGACAGCATGGTCACGGGTACCGGCATTAAGCCAGTGGTTCAGAGTCTTTGGCGGCATATGAGCCTTTTTGCCTTCCTTGCAGCCCTTAACCTTGCTCACCGGCAGAAAGTGTATGTATGAAATAATCCGGTTATGGTCAGAGCGTACTCTTGAGGTTTTAATACCGGATACAGACTTGCGGTAGATTCCGGTATGGGATTTGAAGTGGGTATCGATGTAACCGGTAAGTTCTTCTCTTGCTCCGGTTTCCTTCAGCGCCTCTTTCAGAATCACCCGGCTGATTCTGGTCTGCAGTTTCTGCGGCAGTCCTTTGAGTTTTTCTGCAAGAATGTCAGCACCGTCTGTATGTACTTCAATCGTCATCGTTCAACAAACTCCATGCTGATGACATTGCCCCAGAATCCGACCTCGGGGTCATACTCCGTAGGCGTGATGCTGTTTACCATAATGAGTCTAAAGTCCTTTGAATATTTCCCGTCAGCGGCATTAACCAGCTTATCCGTCGGAGTGTCACAGGTTTCAGCGCTTTGAAACGAGAAGATAAACACCTCAAAGTCGTGATGGGCAATGTGTGCATCTCCATCAACAGTTCTGCCGGAAAACTCAGTAGCTTGCCGGGTAATCAGAACTCCGGTCTTGATGTTGTTCGGCACCAAATCAAAGTAGGCTTTCAGCCCGGTGAGATCCTCAACGATAGCCTTAACCTTTGCTTTCATTTCACTTATTGGAATCATGTGGTAAACCTCTGATTTTCATTAAGTCCGCTGTAGCTGCAGCCAATCAGAATCTCTCCCTTATGTTTGTCGGGAGACAGGTTATCGATGCCGTAGAACTTGCCGTTCCACTCGATAAGACAGTCATCGGAAAGACCTGCAAGGTAACGGATAAGAATGGTAATCTGACCGCTCTGTACCTCAACGCCGCTTCGCAGCTGGTCACGGGTGGTAACCTGTCTCACGTTCGCCCAGACCGAACCCGAAAGCTCATACTCATCAAGCGAGGTCTGATTGCCGTCAGACTTCGGTTCATAAATTCTGATCCGTTCATTCATCGTTCCGGTTTCCATCAGAATGCCTCCTTCCTTGAGCCGAACAGCATGGCACGGAGGGAAAGCGTCAATGCCCGGTAGTCAGCCTCGGTGCGATGCTCATACATGTAGTTGACGGCATACATCACCGCGGCTCTGCCGTACTTCGAGTCGTAGAGAACTTTGGTCGAATCCGCTCTCAGCACATCAAGACACAGCCGTTCAGCCGAATAGATGAGATTCCTGATAAGCGTGTCATCCTCGGTACCGTCAACACGCAGATAGTTCTTCATTTCCTTTAGTGTCATGCTCATAGCTAAACTCCAAAAAAGCCTCCATCAGCAGAATGATGAAGGCACAAAAAAAAGCTCCGTTATGGAGCCTTAGGGTTTCACGGTCTTACCGCCGGTGATAGTGAGGATTTGCACCGCTTCCGGCAAGATCAGCTTGCCGTCCACTCGTTCCTTGGCCACAAAGCCAATCATGCCGTTGCCTGCAAAGAGCTCTCTAAGTTCAGAGAATGAACGGGTACCGCGGTCACCGATGTTGTAGTAGTTGTAGTCACCAAAGGCAATCTTGCCTTCAGGGCAGAACGGTGAGGTATACACGTCGTAACCTAAGAGCTTGTCCGGCTCTCCGGAAGTCAGTGCCGGCTGCCAAAGGTACATGCCGTTGTTGTCCTTGAGCTGTCTGATTGCAGCCACAGTCTTGTCATGCATAATGAAAGAAGCTGACTTGCGGTACGGTCTCTTTAATGCATACACAAGTTGCATGATGTGATCTGCGTTAACTGAGGCGGCAGACAGAGCCGCAGTACCGCCACCGGTTTCTGCGAATAAACCTAAAGGCTGACCGCGGCCGGTACCGTTAAGGAAGGCATCCTCTTCCGCATTGGCCAGAGCCTTGCCGAACTCGGTAATGATGTATTTTTCCAAATCGAAAGCAGCATCGTAGAGGAGTTCCTCGGTTACCTTGATGGCTACATGAAGCTTATGGGCATCAAGCAGAATCTGAGAGAAAGTCGCATCACCGAAAGTCAGCGCTCCACCTTCCTCAATCCATGCGGCGGCAGGTCTGGTGGCGGCAATGTTAATCTTGTGCTCGCCGGAGGTGGTGATTACATTACCGAGATTACGCATGATGTTTTCTTCGGTAAGTACATCAATGAGTCTATCGTCGTATTCTTCCGGAACAAGGTAACCGCCGTCAGCATCCACACCTTCCTGCAGAACATTTGATACCTGCTTGAAGTTGGTTCTGAGAGCCTTGAGCATGCCGTTCTTATACTCATCAGAGGCACGGCCGCGCTTTACCGCAGAGTCAGCAGCAGAAGAGCCAACGGCAGCAGATGGCTTTGAGGTAATGGGAGTGTTTACCGGACGGGAAAGTTCGGCATCAAGAGCATCACGGCGTTCTAGTCGGGCGATTTCCCTGCTTAAATCAGTGATGTCCTGCTCCATGCGGGTGTAGGTGGCATCGTCCTCGGCGGTAAGAGTTCCCTTGTCGGTACGACGGGATTCCAGAAACGCCTTGGCGGCATTCCATGCGGTTGCTCGCTTTTCACGAAGTTCATTTACAGTAGTCATAATTTCTCCTAGTTTCTGATAAGGTTAAGACGCTCCATCAAATCATCCACGGAGCGTTCATTGGTTTTTGTTTCAGTTGGTTTTGCCTCAATGCGGCATCGGGCAGACAGCTTTTCCATCAGTGAATTGGTAGCACTAGCCCTTGAGAAAGCTGTAGCGGAAGCCTCCGTCATTTCATTTTCGGAAGACGTTTCTCTCTGCAGAATCTCATCGGCAAATCCAAGCTCCACGGCCTTGTTGGCATTCATCCAGGTTTCCGCATCCATCAGACGGGAAAGCTTGGCTCTGCTCATGCCGGTTTTGATTTCGTATGCATTGATGATTGATTCCTTTACTTCCCCAAGCATGTCGATGGCTTTCTGCATTTCAGCAGTATTGCCAAAGGCAAAGGTCATCGGATTGTGGATCATCAGCATGGAGACCGGTGAGACACACACCCTGGTTCCCGCCATGGCAATCACCGAGGCGGCAGAGGCGGCAATGCCGTCAATCTTCACGGTGACGTTACCGGGATATTCCATCAGCATGTTGTAAATCTGAGCGGCAGCCACACAGTCACCGCCGGGTGAGTTAATCCATACGGTGATGTCTCCTGAACAGCTCATCAGTTCATCTTTGAAAATCTGCGGTGTCACGTCATCGTCAAACCAGCTCTGCTCAGCGATGGTGCCGTTCAGGAACAGGGTTCTTTCCGGGGTCGGAGCGTTTTCCTCCGTCTGATTCTTCCACTTCCAGAACTTCTTCATTGTTGTTCTCCTTGTTTGCAAAAATTCCTGCGTCCTGCAGTTTGGTCATGTTTCCGTTGATGAGATACAGATTTCCACCAAGCTCATCCGGAATGAGATCAAGCTGCTCTAAACTTCTGATATCATTGGCTGACATCCAGCCGTTCTGCCGTGCAATGGCATAACCGTTCATACGGCTCTGGTAATCACCTCGAAGAAGTCCGTCCACATTGAACTTCACGAAATAGTCCGGCTTTTCCTTTTCGGTGAGAAGTGCCCGGTTAAGTGACTGCTCCCAGCGGATAATCCACGGCTCCAGGGTGTATTTCACGAACTCGAGTGACTGCTGTTCGATATTGCTGAAGCTTGATTTCTCAAGGTCTCCAACCATGTGAGGCGGCACTCGGAAGATTCTCGCTATCTCATCAATCTGAAATTTACGGGTCTCAAGGAACTGCGCCTGTTCCGGTGAGATGGAAATCGGCGTGTATTTCATGCCTTCTTCAAGTATTGCCACCTTGTGGGCATTACTGCCGGAAAAGCCTTTATTCCAGCTTTCGCGGATTGATTCAGGATTTTTCACCGTTCCCGGAAACTCCAGAATGCCTCCCGGTGTTGCACCGTTGGCAAAAAACTTTGCTCCGTATTCTTCGGTGGCAATCGAAAGACCTATGGCATTTTTTGCCATGGCTATCGGCGAGTAGCCGACAAGTCCGTCAAAGCCTAAGCCCGGTACATGCAGCACCTCGGACGGCCTTAAAGTCACAGAGCCGCTTTTCCCTGTATGAGCATCCGAGTCCTGCATCTGATACTGATAAATAATCTGACCGTTTGAGTCCCGGTCAACCGTCATGCGGTTAGGCATTAAGGGATACAGTCCGATGATTTCGCCTTTGCCGTTTCGGATAATCTGAGCGTAGGCATTGCCCCAGAGGAGCAGGTGCGTCATCAGCGTTTCTCGGAACACAAATGAGGTCATTTCCGGATTCGGCTCATCATGCAGAATGCGATACAGCGGATGCTTTACCGCCTTGGCCTTGTTGCCTTCCGATTCATACTGGTAAAGGTGAACCGGCAGACTGGCAATGGACTCTGACAGAATTCTCACGCAGGCATACACTGCGGTCATCTGCATAGCTGAACGCTCGTTAACTTTCTTTCCGGAAGTGCTTCCTCCCATCATGAAGCGGTAGCCGGAGCCGTTCAGACTGTTGGTCGGTTTTCGTTTAAACCAGCCTTTAAAAAAGTTCATAGATTCTCCTAAATAAACAGAATGCCGCGTTCATCGTAGACCGAGGCTCCGTTGTCATTGCCGCATCGGATGGCACGGTCTAACCCCATGATGGTGGCAATCGCACCGTCAATCTTCTCGGTGGATTTTTCCTTGTCGGCCTTGATGTTGCCTGCCGGGTCAGTTCTGATGTAAATGTTGTCCATCATCCATCGCAGCACCGGATGACCGCCGTGAGCGAGCTTCTGCTCAAGAGTGAGTTTCATAAGCTCTTTGGTTGGCGGGGACATGTCTTTAAAACCCTGACCGAAAGGAACTACGGTAAAGCCCATGCCCTCAAGGTTTTGCACCATCTGCACGGCTCCCCAGCGGTCAAAGGCGATTTCACGGATGTTGTAGCGGGTGCCAAGGTTCTCAATGAACTTTTCAATGTATCCGTAATGCACCACGTTGCCTTCAGTGGTTTCCAGAAATCCCTGTTTATGCCATACGTCGTAAGGTACGTGATCTCGTCTCACTCGAAGCTCCATGGTGTCTTCCGGAATCCAAAAGAACGGCATAATGTAATATTTGTCATCCTCATCATTCGGAGGGAACACCAAGACGAAAGCGGTGATGTCTGTGGTGCTGGACAGGTCGAGACCGCCATAACATACACGGCCTTCAAGCTCATCAGGATTTACCGCAAAAGAGCAGCCATCCCATTTCTCAAGCGGCATCCAGCGGATTGATTGTTTTACCCATTGGTTCAATCTCAATTGGCGGAAGGCGTTCTCCTCACCCGGATTCTGCCTTGCTGATTCGCAGGCAGCCTGTACCTTGTCGATGCCGACGGTGATTCCAAGAGATGGATTAGCCTTTTTCCAGACTTCCGGATCTGTCCAGTCATCATCCTCGGCAGCCCCGTAAATCACCGGGTAGAAAGTAGGATCGATCTTCCTGCCCTCAAGGATGTCTTTAGCCTTCTGATGGGTTTCGTAGCAGATTGAATTAGTGTCGGTTCCCGCAGTGGTGATCAAAAAATACAGAGGCTGCATTCGGGCATCACCGGAGCCCTTTGTCATAACATCAAAAAGCTTTCTGTCCGGCTGGGTATGAAGCTCATCAAAGACCACGCCGTGGATGTTAAAACCGTGCTTGGAATAAGCCTCTGCCGAAAGCACCTGATAAAAACTGTTGGTCGGGGTGTAGATGATTCGTTTCTGCGAGGCGAGAATTTTGACTCGCTTGTTCAGAGCCGGGCACATCCTCACCATGTCGGCAGCCACATCAAATACGATTGTTGCCTGCTGACGGTCAGCAGCACAGCCGTAAACCTCGGCTCGTTCCTCTCCGTCACCGCAGGTAAGGAGTAAAGCAACGGCGGCAGCCAGCTCTGATTTTCCTTGCTTCTTGGCTATCTCTATGTACGCCGTATTGAACTGCCGATATCCGTTCGGCTTTAAGGTTCCAAACAGATCCCGAATAATCTGCTCCTGCCAGTCGATAAGTTCAAAAGGCTTACCAGCCCATGTTCCCTTGGTGTGGCAGAGAGCCTGAATAAAGTTCACTGCGTAGTCGGCGGCATCTTTGTCATACACGGACTTCTTTGCCTTGAACTTTGTGGGGATGTATTTTTTAAGTTTCCGCATTGCCATCTGCTCACCTCCTTACAGGCATAAAAAAAAGACCGCCGAAGCGATCTCTTTAGGTATAAAAAAGGAGCCGTTAAGCTCCGTACTAATTGTTGGCGTTCTTCATCGCCCATTCAAGAGCATGGCCTTCGTCCATGAAATCTACGCCGCTTACCTCGCGGATCCCGATTTCACCTTCGCAGGAGGTGTCGTCGGAAAGGAACTCGTAAACCGCGCCGTAGTAGGATGGCTTGCCGGCTCCGTTGTAGTAGTGGCCTGCAAGGATTACCTTATCACCGAATCTTAAGGTCTTGCTCCAGCGGCATTCCAAATCCTCCGGAGTGGAAGGATTCGGTAATCTGTAGGTTCTTGCTCTCTCTGTCATCTTGCTCATTTTTAAGTCTCCGTTGTTGTTCTCGATGACTGTATATTCGCTCTGTACCAAAGGTATAGCAAGTCAATAATGTATGATTTTTGTACTATTTTTTGGAGTTAAAAAGGAGGCCTGCTCCGACCTCCTGCTGTTCAATTCTGTTCGTTCTTAACCCTCAACTCTGAAAAGGTAGCCGTGGGCTTTCTCGTGCTCATCGCTGTCCCACTTGGTGAAATGGCTGTTGATCTCAACCAGTCCCTCAAGGGTGCATCCTGCCTCCTTGAAAAGCCATGCGGTTTCCACTGCGTGACTCCATCCGGAGGAAAAGGTGAACCTTTCGATTCCGTTCTGCCTCATGGCTTCAATCAGCTTCGCCGCTTCGTTGTCCCAGACCACTTCGCTTATGTCGAGGTAATCGTTGCCGCTGTCCCGTGAAACTTCGTACTCGTTAAAAAGGCGGCAGGCAGCGTTGCCAAGTTCCTTGAGTTCATCCCAGACTGCCTTGTAGGCGGATCTGGCGGCGTTCTTCTCATCCTCGTTCTTTGCTATGTCGTAGGCGTTCTTTGCATCCCTGATGCGGTTGTAAAAGTTCTCGAAATTGTTCATGTCTGACTCCTTGAAAAATGTACCTTCGTGTTCGTTTTGTTGTGTTCATATTCGCTCTGAAGGTACACTATAGCAAGTTAATAAACCCAGTATTTTCAACTATTTACAAGTTTTTTCTCCGAGCTTTTCATGGATGATTTCGAGGACTTTTTCCTGCTCTTCGGAGGAGATCCCGATGGCCTCAAGTGACTCTCTGGTACCGCAGTCGGGACAGATCAGCATGGTGTTGTCCTTTCGGGAAAGAGCCGGAACTTCGGTGTAGGTTCTGCCGCAGAGCGGGCATACTTTCGGTTCGTTTTTATCAATATTCATTCTGAGATCCTTCTGATCTAATTAAATCGTTAAACCTAGCGGTGCGGTAGTTTTATGGTTACCGCCATCCGCCTTACGGTGTTCATATTTGCTCTTAACGCACACCTTATCAAGTCAATAAATCCTTTATTTTCAATGGTTTATCGCTATCTGCTCTTCATAATCGAGGCTGTTGTTCAAAGCGTCATAAAGGTGGCTTTCGTCAAATCCGAAGGAATCGTAGCCCTCAAGGCAGATATCCACATACCGTTGGGAAGGAATGCCGATTTCACGTTCCTCATGCATGATGTAGATGAAGGCCTTAAGCTTTCTTACCTTGCGATCACTAATGCCGATAACCGGAATTTCCACTTCCGTCTTGTAGTAGAAATTCGGATAGCCTTCGTAGCGATCAAGGGAAAGTTCATCATCAGCCGTTACCTCCCATACCGCAACAGGAACCTTTGCTCCTTTCTTTGGCTCAATGGTAAGGTAGGCTCCGCTTTTGCTCCCCTTAAACAGAAGCTCAAAATCCGGTATTTCCGATGTGCCCACAACCTTTGCTCCGGGGCAGCGGTAGCTCATCTGGTCAATGTTCAGGTTGCTGCCGTAGGCGATGTAATATCTCTTTGTCATAATCTGTTCCTTTCGTTTTTGTTTGATTCCGGAAGGCTTACCCTTCTACTGCCGAAACCCCACTCAAGGGGCCGGCAGGAGGAGGCTAAGTCCTCGCTGGGGGTTTAGGCTCTTCCGAACCGGAAGGCTGCGTTTCCGCTAAGGTTGCGGGTTAAAATCTCGCGGGCTGTTGCAAATTCCTCACCGATGAATCCGAGGCGAAGGAGCCATGTTCTCATCGCGAACTTTGGGTTTTCGTGCTGCTGTGGCTTAGGGCTTGCGGTTCTGACTTCCTTTGCCATCTCGCTCAAGGCAAGGCAAAGCTGAATGTAGCTCTTAAGCTGTCCGGCGTGGATGCCGTTCTGCTTTCCGTCTGCAGGTGCGTCGAACTGAAAAAGTCTGAACTCGATGGTCTTCTTGGTGAAGGTGGCGTGGAGGTTCAGCATTCTGTATCTTGAACCGTTGTAATGCTGTTCTCTGCCGTAGTTCTCGCCCTGACTGGTGTACCAGATGTCCTTGAGTTCGTCCATGTTCTTTGGTTTCTTGGCGTTAAGCTCTCTTAAGAATCTTGGATCAACCGTTCTGCAGTATCTTGCCATGCGGCGCTGGTCAAGTTTCAGGGCTTCGGCTAAAAGGTTCTCGTGGCCTGCCATGATGTTGGCAAGGTTGCGCAGGGTCTGCGGTGTGTGGGTGTCTGCCCCGATGTGGATGTGAACTCCGCATCCGCGGGTGGCGTCGCTCTTGGCTCCGGCCTTGCGCAGTCTTCTGCAAAGTTCCTGCAGGCTTTCGATGTCGCTGTAGTTCAAAATCGGGGTTACCATTTCGCACTTGTGGGCGTCGTCGCCGGCAATGCTTACGTCCTTCTGGAACTTCCATTCGCGCCCCTGGGCGTCCCAGGCGCTGACCGTGCTGTAGCCGTTGCGGTAGGCGGTATCTTCAACCCTGTGGGTTCCGAAAAACTCTGCGGCAATTTTTGCGGCATCCTTGCGGGTAATGCAGTTCATCTCAACTTCAACTCCGATGGTCTGGTTCTTAAGGTTTGCAATCTGCTTTAAGGTTTTTTCTTTCATTTTTGTGCCTTCTTTTTGGTTAATGTTTGTTCGTTTTGTTGTGTGTATATTCACTCTGAAGGCACACTATAGCAACTTAATAATCGATTATATTTCGATATTTATTTTGTATATAAATCATTGATTTACTTGCTATTTTTGACGATTCTACATACGTCTTCCCCGAAAGCTAAACCTAGACTTGAGCCGTTCTGCCAGCACACATGAATCGTTGCAATATCATCGACATGCATAACGGTTCCGAGAGTTCCCGGAGGTGGTGCATGATCATCATTCATGTGTACCAGTTCAACTACGGTACCCTTAGGAAATTCCCTGCGGAGGCGTTCCACAATTTCTTTACTCGGAAACTTCATCGTGAACCTCCTTTGGCTCTTCCTTCACCGTCTTGAAGGCTGAACTGCCATCAAGGTTGGAAAGCAGAATTTTGCGGCTCTGTTTGAACTCCTCGCCGATAAACCCGAGACGGAGCAGAAAACATCTGAAAGCGTACTTCTCGTTGTTTACTTCCCTGACCTTTGCCGTGACTCGTTTCTGCTCTGTGCTCATTTTGCAGATGGCGGCAATGAACTGGGTGTAGGCCAGGGCATAGTCAGGAGCTGGATCAATGAACCATGGGAAGGAAACTCTGTCCTCTTGTATTTCAAAGGCAAGGCTGTCAATGCCGAGTGCCTTGCGGATTAGTGCTCCTTTGGCATCGAGGAGCTTCTGCAGGTTTTCTGTGTTTACCTTGTCGGCAGGCATCTCAATGGTGAGGATGTCCGGCTCAGGAACTTTAAGTTCCTTTCCTTCAGACTTATCGGCGGTTCCTTCAAAGCCTGCCTCGGCAAGTTCGTTTAAAAGCTCCCCGGCATCAATCTTGTCATCGTAAACCAGAGCTCCTTCAGCGGTTACCGTGAAGTCTCCAATCACAAAATTAGTGGTCGGCATGCCCTGGTATTCAGCCTTAACTCCGGTAATCCTTGAGATAGCCTTGACCAGCTCCTTGCGCTCTGCGCCTTTGAGGTTAAAATCGATCTTCATCGTTATGTCTCCATGTTTGTGTTCGTTTTCGTTAGGGACATATTTGCTCTGTCAAAACACTATATCAAGTCAATTTGTGCAGATAGTTTCACTATATTTAGTGTTACTTGATTACTATCAACTAATGTTTTTCCGCATGCTGAACAATGCCCGAAAGGACATAAACAGCACATGGCAGAGCTATACCGTTCCCCCACATCTTGTATTCCGCAGAATCGCTGTGAGGGTTGGCGAGCCATTTTCTGATCTGGACATCAGACTTCGGTTTTGATGCTCCGCTTACCACATTACGGTGGGTTTCGGATACACCTCGCCAGAACGTCATGTCATGTTCGGAAGGATTAGCCGTTCCGAGGTTTGAGCACCACCAGTCAGGAAATCCCTGCAGCCTTGCGCATTCCGTCGGGGTGAGTCTGCGTACAATGTAATAAGGCTCTTCGGTAACAGTCGGCGGATCTTTGAAGTCGCTGGCCACCAGTGTGTCAGCCACATCTGTATGAGCCTTGGTATGAAATGATGCCTTGCTGGTGGTGTAGACCGGCTGTGCCACAGCATTGGGACCTCTTGCCGTCATGGTGGGTTCTGACTCCTCCGTAACTGAAAAATCGTACTTTGCATTCTTTCCCTGATTGAAGGATGCCCGATCAAGTCCATAGGCAGGTTCTGCCACGAAATTCTCCTCGGGGTTTGAGAGCATCTGGCTTGACGGACCTTTGGGACCGTCATTGGCTGACAGAGTGCCGTGAACTTCAGAGAAAGCCACCGCATGACGCTCAGTGGTATTAAGAGTGTACATGGTTTCGGATTCCTTAAAGCCGTCACCGTGATGTGAAGGTCTCATGCCGTTGCCCTCGATTACCACCATGCCGCCCTGATTTTTGCAGGGAGACTGATTGGAGGTATCGATGGTTCGAGATGTATTTGCCTCGTAAAAACCGCTGTTCGGGTTATCCGATTTCATGGCATTGCTGTCTTTCGAGCAGATGCCGAATACTTTAGGTTTCATGGTTTGTCCTCCACCACAAAGGGCTGATTGTTGCCGCCGGTGCCGTAGGTGGAAAGCACCGTCTGAGCCACATCAAGGGGACCGCGGAAACGGCAGTCCTGCGAGTGGTTCTCAAATACAAGCGGAGGGTGATGGCTTTCGGCACGGAGAGTTGCGGTACGTTCGTGCGTCACGTCCATGCGTTCTCCTCCCTGATCGTTCAGACACACCGTGCCTGCCGCCTCAGAGCTTTCTCCAGCACCTCCGGCAGAACCTTGCCTCTCGCTGAAGCTCTCTGGAGGATTCCAAGGCATGCCTTCTGACTCAAATAATATTTTTCCGGCACACCCGTCTGTAAAATCCGCGACAAGGTAGATGCGCTTTCGGCGCTGTGGAACTCCGAAGTGTTCCGCATTGAGCACCCGCCAGGCGACTGAGTAACCGTCACCCACGATTTCTCCTGCATTGAGCCATTTTTTAACTGAAGGGACAGATACGGTTTCGTCAGCGATGCCGCATATGCTTTCGAGCACACAGCGGAAGTCTTCTCCGCCGTTGGAGTTGAGGGCTCCCGGTACGTTCTCCCACACGATGTATTTTGGATATTCGCCATTGGTGGCTCTCCTCATTTCTCTGATTATTCTGACCGCCTCATGAAACAGACCGGAACGGCTGCCGCTGAGACCTTCACGCTTTCCTGCGATACTCATATCCTGGCACGGACTTCCGAAGGTGATGATGTCTACCGGTTCAACTTTTCCTCCGTCCATTTCACAGATGTTGCCGTAATGCTTTATCCACGGAAGGTTTCTGGTGGTTACTCTGATTGGGTAGCATTCCACTTCGCTCGCCCAAATCGGCACAATGCCGGAAAGCAGTCCCGCAAGAGGGAATCCTCCGGAACCGTCAAAGAGGCTACCGAGGGTTAATTTACTCACCGCCATCTGTCTGCTCCTCCGGTATTTCCACATCGGTGTAATTTAATTTCACACCGTCACGGATTAGGAATACATCATCAACACTGCCGTTCTTCTGCTGAATGTATCTCTTCACCGCCACGTCCACGAACTTAGGCTCAATTTCCACGCCGTAGCAGATACGTTCCGTCTGCTCGCAGGCAATGAGCGTTGATGCCGAACCAAGGAATCCGTCAAGGACGATGCCGTTGGTCTGGGTGGAGAGCTTAACGAGGTAGGCAATGAGTGGTACCGGCTTGCTGCTCGGATGCCCGAAGCCGTCCTCCTTTGAATTCCTGATGCCGTCAAACTCAAACACCACTGTCTGTTTCTGATCGCCGTACCATTTGTGAGTACCGTCCTTGCGCCAGCCGTATATGATTGGCTCCATGTTGTACTTCCAGTCGGTTCTCGAAAGCGGGAACCTCGGCTTTTTCCAAATCAGACCGGCACCAACCTTAAAGCCAGCATCCTCAAAGGCATCATAGAAAATGCGGGACTTGGAGGTGGCGTAGAACTCGTAGAAGGAGGCGTCTTTGGCCATGCTGTTTTTGAAGTTGGCAAAGACCTTCATCAGAAACTCATAGGCTGACTTGTCATCAAGATTGTCGTTTCTGATTTTGCCGGAGGCATTCTGCAAATCCACGAAGTACGGAGCATCGGTGCAGACAAGGTTTACCTTCACGTCCCCGAGCAGATTCTGATAGGTTTCCGGCAGAGTAGAATCACCGCAGATTACGGTGTGTCTGCCAAGGTGCCAAACGTCTCCAGTTTTGGAGAAACATGGTTTCTGCAACTCTGCCTCTACATCGAAGTCATCCTCTTCGCCCTCGGCATCGGTGGCAAAAAGCTCCGCAAGTTCATCTTCGGAAAAGCCCGTCATGGAGAGATCAAAGCCTAAGTCCTGCAGTTCCTGCATCTCCACGGCCAGCAGTTCTTCATCCCATCCGGCATCAAGAGCCATGCGGTTGTCGGCCAGAATGTATGCCTTCTTCTGAGCCTCGGTAAGGTGGTCGGCAAAGACACACGGCACTTCGGGAATGTTCTCAGCTTTTGCCGCCTGTATTCTTCCGTGCCCGGCGAGGACGTTAAAGTCCCGGTCGATGATCACCGGATTCACAAAACCGAACTCTCTGAGAGAGGAGCGGAGTTTCATAATCTGCTCCGGTGAATGTGTACGTGCATTGTTCACATAAGGGATCAGCTTATCGGTGCTGACCAGCTGAAATTCTGTAGTTGTCTTCATCAGAAAAGCCCCCATTCCGCAAACTTCTCAAAACCGCCTAACGAGGCGATGTGGTTCCAGGCAATTTCCATCAGCTCGCTGTAGGAGTGACCGTCAATCACCTCATCCCCGATGGCACAGCTGAGTTCTACAGTCTCACCTGTTTCCTGAGCCTTCAGAAAAGTGTAGATGTTCAAAGTTACATCTGCCTTTGATAAATCCTTCCCATGCAGACCGCCCCCGGTTACCGAATCAGCCATGTCGCTGCCGAGCTTGCGGTTGGTGGCTCCCGTATCTGCATCAGTGCCGCCAATCCAGTCACCCAGCGGATTAACCTCGGCATGAGGGTACTGTTTCAGAATTGCAGTTCTGTCTGCGTTGCTCTGGCAGATGATGAGCCGTTCATCGTCAAGGATGTATTTGCCGTCAGTCGGGAACTGCTCGTAAAGATCACGTGCGATACTTGAAATCATCGCCTGTTCAACATTGAGCGGAACACCTTTGAATATGCCGTTGTCTCCGCAGCGGAAAGTCCCCTTCTGGTTGTCAGCAAGGTGTCTGTCCTGCGGAACAATCTGAATATCCGGCTCAACCTTTCCGGCAATGCGGAAAATGGCTGCTCTGATTTTGTCTTCAGAAAGCTCTGTGTCAGTTTCGATAATCACGTGGCATCTGCCGTGACCGATCAGCACCTCAACGGCAATCCTCGGATTGGCCTCCTGCGCATAGGCGATGTCCACAATGGCACCGGCAATGCGATCTGCAATTTTGTCCGGATGGGACGGGTTCACTTTCTCAATCATGTCTTAAATTCCTTAATTCTTCCTTGAACGGAGCAGACGCTCCATCATGTCATCAGCCGGATTCGATGCTCCCGCCGCATCCGCAGAGCAGTTTTCCTTCACGATGCTGTAAATCTGAAACCAGAGCTGGCTGGTCTGTTTCTGATAGCTGTGGCTCATGGCCACAAAGGGACTCTGAATCACCGAGCTCGGGCATGTCGGGTGCTTTCCGCACAGACCGAACTTCGTTACTGCCTGTTCACACTGTTTCCATCTGGCAAATGCCACTGAATACTGCTCGATGAGTTCGGAACTCACCAGACGGTCACAGCCGAGTCCGGCAAGCCATCTGTAGGTCTTGGTGTAGGTTTCGGCAGCACCGAGCGGTTTTCCGTCACGCTGGAGTTCCGAGAGGTATTCATCCGGGCGGGGAATGTCTGCCCCTTCCGGCTCTTCACCGTCATCTGATGCGATGTCCGGTATGTCGATTCTGGTTATGTCGCGGTGTCCGAGATTGCCCTCGAGGAGTTTTTCCTGGAGAGCCTTAGGTTTTCGTCCGGCACCCACTCGGGCACCGCCGCGGCTGGTTCCGTCTTTAGCCATTTAAAAATTCCTAATGTTTGAAAAAATGCCTGCGCAGAAAACGGGCTGAGAGCCTGCTAATCAACGGCTGAGCACAGCCGGGCCGGGGTTATTACCCTGTTTGAAACTGCGTTTTTCTGCGTGGAGGGAGGGGCCCGAAGCTTTTTGATGAAAATTTCAGCGATTTTGACCGCCCCTGGGGGCCTAAAGCGCGATATTCATCACTTTTGGGAAGCGTAATCCTTTACTTTTCTGCTCCATCTGTCGCCGATTTCGCCATGAATTCGGGCATGACAGGCTTTGCATACAGCTTTTAGGTTGCTGATGTCGTGAGTTCCGCCCTGAGATAGCGGTTTTATGTGGTGGACTGCCTCAGTCGGTGTATATCTTCCTTCCGCAAGACAGACCTCGCAGAAAGGATGCTCGGCAGCGTAGGCTTTTCGAATGACTGTCCATGCCTTTCCGTAGCGTTTTCGGGCCTCTGGATCTCGCTGGTACTTCTCGTAGCGTCTTGCTTCTGCTTTGGCATGATCCTCACAGAACCTTCCGTCGGTAAGCTTAGGGCATCCGGGGAAGGAGCATGGTCTTTTAGGTTTTCTTGGCATGGTTTTCTCCGGGCATAAAAAAAGCTCCACCACCGACAGGAAGCAGAGCCTCAAATGAAAAAGCTCCAAGGGAATACCTCAGAGCTTTCATAGTTCGTTTCATTACGTCGATTATAATAGTATCAAGACTTCATAGTGTCTTTCCATGTCTTTTAGTGCCCTCATGGAAAAAATTTTAATTCCCTTAAGGCTTTCCCGTGCAGCTTGTGAATGTACCGCAATTCATAGTTCATATCTTCGGCAATCTTCTCCCAGGTTTCACAAAATACATATCGCTTAACCAGAAGATCTTCATAGTCATAATTCCCGATTTTATGGATGGCACGGGTGATGGCACACTTCACATCAACGAGATCAGCCATGGCATCACTGAGTTCCTTCTGCAGATCGATAATTTTCTGAGTACAATCCTCCAGTTTGTAATTCTCGGTGGTGCTCTTAGGCATGTCAGAATAAGTAACACTGCAGTTGTTTACCAGACTTCTGTAATGCTCAATTTCATTCGTCAGATTGCGCACGTGGCGTTCCAGGTTGATGCCTCTTGATAAAAATTCCTTTGCGTTCATTTACACCTCCGCCTTAACCGCATCTATCAGTGCGTTCTGAGTTAATTCCTTTTTCGACAATGCCTTCAGCACCCGTTCATCAATGGTTCCCTTGGCAATGATGTGCTGAATCACCACGGTTCCCGCCGTCTGTCCCTGTCGCCACAGTCTGGCATTGGTCTGCTGATACAGTTCCAGCGACCAGGTAAGACCGAACCACACCAGAGTCGAACCACCGGACTGAAGGTTAAGTCCGTGACCTGCAGATGCCGGGTGAATTAAAGCCACCGGGATCTTTCCGGCATTCCAGTCAGTGATGTCTTTTGAGGTCTTAATCTCCCGGACATCAAACCTCTTTCTAATCCTCTCAAGGTCGTGCTTAAACCAGTAAGCCACTAAGATGGGATTGCCGTTGGCTGATTCGATGATGTCCTCAAGGGCATCAAGCTTTCTGCTGTGGATCTCGATGATGTTTTTCTCATCATCGTAGATTGCACCGTTGGCAAGCTGGCTCAGCTTATTGGTTAATGCTGCAGCATTAGCTGCGGTAATCTCCCCGTCAGATACAGTCAGCACCAGCTCAGTTTTAAGACTTTCGTACTGCTTACGCTCATCCGTGGATAACATCACCTCGTACTGTGAGCTGATAAGCTCCGGCATCTTCAGATGGTCAGTACACTTCATGGAGATGGTGATATCTGAGATTCGGCGGTAGATTTCCTCCTCGGCATAAGGTCTCGGCTTATAGGAAAACACCTGCTGACCGTTCCTCTTGTCCGGCATGAAGAACGCCTCTCTGTATCTCGTGATGAACTTTCCCAGGCGTTCTCCCATATCAAGGAGGCGGAACTCAGACCACAGATCCATCAGACCGTTTGATGATGGTGTACCGGTAAGACCTACGATGCGCTTCACCTTAGGACGTACCTTCATCAGAGCCTTGAAACGTTTGGCTGAATGGTTTTTGAAGGATGACAGTTCATCAATAACCACCATGTCGTAGTCAAAGTCACTGTTCTCGACCAGCCATTCCACGTTCTCACGATTGATGATGGTGATGTCGGCATTCTTTGCAATGGCAGCTTTGCGTTCTGCCAGCGTACCTACAGCAACCGCAAAAGTGAGATGCCTGAGGTGCTCCCATTTGGAAAGCTCCAAAGGCCATGAGTCCCGTGCAACTCTTAAGGGGGCAATTATCAGAATTCTGTGAACCTCAAAAGAGTCAAACAGAAGATCAGCAATTGCAGTGAGGGAAATAACGCTCTTCCCCATACCACAGTCTAAAAGGATGGCTGCGCACGGATGCTCCTCGATAAAGTTCACGCTGAACTTCTGGTAGTCGTGAAGACTGGTTCTATCCGGCAAGTTCATCAAGTATTCCTCCTATCTGTTCAATTCCGTCAATCACGTACACCCTGAATCCAAGTTCTCTCAGCATCCTGTGCCGTGCCACCTGCAGTGCTCTCGGTTTCATTCCCGGTGCTTTAAGCTCTGCAAAGGCCATCATTCCGCCCGGCATCAGGATCAGCCTGTCAGGCATTCCGGCAAAGGATGGAGACACGAACTTCGGTGCTATTCCTCCCCGGCTTTTTGCCATCAGCGTGAGTTGCCGTTCAATCTGCTTTTCCGAACATCTCATCAACCATCTCCTTTGCCATCTCAACCACCTTCGCATCTACAGGACTTCTGTTACTGATATCCGGGGCACCGTAAAACACATCAAGATAATCGTCTGAAAGACCGGGAACGTTCCTAAACATGCAACCTTCAAGGCGTGAACAGATCTCACGCAGTTTGCCCTCCATCGACCTCATCTTTGCTCTGTCGTTCGGGGATAACAGCGGATAGGCATCGACCATCGTCTCCACAAAAAGAGTCTTAAGAACCCTCATCTTTGCACCGCATCTCATAAAATCTTCAATTTTTCTTTTTTTCATTTCTAATTCCTTCAGTGGACAGGAAGGACGGACAGAGCCATTTTTTCCTATTAATACGTATACGTGTATATTTGCCTCTTAGAACTCTATTTAAAGCCTTTTTGCTCTATATAGAAGATCTTGTCCGTCCGTCCCATAATGATTACTTTTTAACCTTTAGCCTTAGGACATTTTTCGGGATGCGGGACAGGCTGTTTCTGACCTGTCCTGACATAAACCCTCTGTCTGCCGTAGAAAGGCAGAGGTCTCCTGTCATTGGTGCGCTCCCACCCGTCCAGCCGTTTCATCATGGCTGCGATGTTGTAGCTGTCTTTAGCCTGAATATCCTCGGGACGTTTGCCGAAACACTCGCACCAGATTTCAAGGTTTGATACCTCGGTGCGCTGAACCGTACCTCTCGGACGGGTAGGATCGGAAAGATCAAGGATGTACCCCCTCCGTTCGTGGATATCCAGACTGTTCCAGTTGGCAGGCAGAGGGGTATCAAGGTACTCCTGCAGCAGACCTTCACGATCATCCTGCTCCATGGCAAGTCTCTGTTCCTCCTCCGCAAAGGACTCCAGATGATGTGGCAGATAAAGCTCCTGCCCGTTCTCGCACAGCACCTTCACCTCCGCCCAGATCTGCTCCACTATCTCCGGGGTTAAATCCCACGGCTTGTATCTGCCTCTGCCTGTAACCTTTACGTTCCAGAATCTGCGGTTGCCCGTAATGTCTCTCAGGTAGCCGGTTTCACTGTTGGTGGTACCGAAGAAAAGACACTGTCTCGGATGCGTCACGGCACGTTTGGCGAATGCGGCACGATACTGATCGTCACGTCTGGAGATAAAGGCCTTAACCTTATCGATATCGGCCTTTTTCATGCCCGCAAGTTCGCTTATTTCGTGGAACCACACCCCCTGCAGTTTCTCGGCTGCAGTCTTGTCGTTCATGTCGAATATAGTCAGGCAGTCGGAATAAAACCCCATGCTCAGAATAAGAATGATGGTTGACTTTCCTATGCCCTGCGGACCATTGAGAATTAAGATCTGATCGTACTTAATCCCGGGAACATAGATTCTTTTGTACCCTGCACACAGATGGATGCGGGTAACTGTCCGGGTGTATTCGTTGTCCTCAGCTCCCAGGTAGTCAATCAGCAGTGTTTCAACACGCTTGACTCCGTCCCACGGTTTCAGACTTTCAAACCGCAGCTTGATGGGATGATAGCCTCTGTCATCCGCCACTTTGGTTACGGCAATGTTGAGGTTTCTGTCTGAAAAACAGCCGTAGTAATCCTCCAGGTAGCACACCAGATGTGCATCATCCACATCTCTCCAGAATCCCCCGGGATGTTTCCATGGAACATTCCCCACGATCTCAAGGTTGTCTGCAAGCTGATTGAACCGGATACACTTGAGATTCTTATCCCTGGTAAGGATCAGCCGGAGGTTGTAGGTGCAGTTCTCCAGCTCGGTACTGCGGCTCTTGTATTTAAGTTTCTTTTTCCACTCATCGTCACCTTCAATTTCCGGATCTGCGAAGTCGCTCTTTGCCTCCGCTATACGCTCATTGGCAAGAGCCACCCTCACTTCATCCTGCTGCATGGCAAAATCGCACATTGCCTTGAAGGACGCCTTTTCGTCGAGATCCTTGAACAGACCGAGCCTTACGGCATCAAAGGCATTGCACAGGATCTGATATGCGGGATCTTTGGCATGAAAGGAAATAATGAACTTATCCTCGATGACAATTACACCGGCAGTGCTGCCGGAGCCGATCAGGTGATAGCGGTTATCACTCTGAGTTGCCTCATACTTATTTGCGAGAAAGGTATCAACCGCCTTGTTAATCGGGAAATAGACCCGGTTGAATACACCCACAATGCCGGTCTTGGTCAGAGGATCCTGAACCTGTTTTCCTGCATTCTCGTGAGGCTTTCTTTCCCTTGAAGATCTCGGAAGTTTCAGAGGATCCTGCCATTCCAGGTACTGAGCCAGAAACCTGTCGGGATCGAGCCATTCCTTTTCCACTTCCTTAAAGATGTATTCACCGTCACTGGGAGTGCTCGGCAGAAACATCAGCTGATTGACTCTGAAGGAACACTCATCGAACTGCTCAATACCAAACTGCTGCGCCAGATATCTGGCTATAGCCTGAAACTCATCCGGGGTTACATCCCTTGTAAGAGGAATAACGACCCTTGCCCTGGGAGCTTTCGGTGTATGTCCGTGGGTGGTGTAAAGGAACGAGGTATAAGGAACCCTGTTTTCAAAGTCTTCAATAAAGCCCTGTTCAAGCATGTCACCGTCAAGCATTATGGCGGATCGGCTTTTGACCTTATCTATCTGTCTGATCCCGTCAATAAGCACACCTGCAACAATACCACCGTGATCTTTGGCTTCAGTCTTTTCGTCACGGCTCATATGAGCATATTGGGCAACCGTCTCAGAAGTACGATAGGTTTTTCTGAACCTGTCTTTCAGCTCTCCGTACCCGGAGGTCTGATTTGCCCATTTATAAGCCTTGCAGCTGTTGGCGCAGGCTATATTAAGTTTTCTCATTAAATCCCCTTCATCTTAGTCATTAACCTTAAGGCATTGGTCATGGATGGCATCACTGGCAAAGTTGAGAGCCTTTCTGACTGCATCAACCCCGTCATCACCGCTGGCGGCAATTTCAAAGCCGACCACTTTTTTCTTTTCGTTGATTACCGGAAGAAAGCAGAAATCACCGCCAAGGCTTTCAAGCGAAACATAGGCTCTGCCCCCTCTGCGACGTTCCTTTCCTCCCTTAAATCCTGTGGTTCCCGCCTCAATGCGAAGTCCGGCTGTCTTACGTTCAAAGGTCTTAAACAAGACCCCGTTTATACACGCCTGTTTTTCTTTAACTGCGTACATTCAAGTTCTCCTGATAGACATAAAAAAATCCTCGAGGGTGGCTTTTCCGCCCTCTTAATCTCTAATGCCCAGAAGTACCCCGCTTTTACAAAAAATCTTTAAAAAATTTCCAACAGTCTTCTTCCTCTATTTCCAGGCATAAAAAGATGTTTGTAAAAACCGCCGGGTTCTGGGCATTAGGCAGTGAAGGCACAGAAAACTGCTGCTGAAAAAAATTTAAAAGTTTTTTGTAAAAGTCATCCGGTTCTGGGCATTAGGTAGTGAAGGCGCAGAAAACCGCTGCTGAAAAAAAGTTAAAAATTTTTTGTAAAAGCAGTCCGGTTCTGGGCATTAGGTAGTGAAGGCGCAGAAAACCGCTGCTGAAAAAAAAAGTTAAAAATTTTTTGTAAAAGCAGTCCGGTTCTGGGCATTAGGTAGTGAGGGCACTTAAAAACCGCCCCGCTGAAATTGAAACAAACTTATGAGGTCAATCCCATGAAAAAGAAAGACATTACTGTTCTTATCGATGGATTCCGCAGGCTGAGCGCGGATGCCGCTGAAATAGCTGAACTGCTTTCAGGTACGGAAACCACTTCTAAAAAGACAGCTGAAGTTCAGGCTGAACCCGAAACTCCGGCTCCCGCTGCCGAGGAAACTCCGGCCAAGGTTTACACCTTCGAGGAAGTACGAGGCATTCTCTCCGACAAGGCCAGATCCGGTTTCAGAGCCGAGGTTAAGGCACTGCTGACCTCTCACGGAGTAAAGCAGTTATCCGACATCACCGATCCTGCTGTATTTGCAGAGCTGGTAGCTGAAGCGGAGGTACTGGGTAATGGCTAAACACGCTTATCTGTCAGCGTCAGCCAGTCACCGCTGGTTAGCCTGTCCCCCGAGTGCAAAGCTCTGCGCTGAACTTGAAGATCAGTCAAGCCCGTATGCACAGCAGGGAACAGACGCTCACGAACTCTGTGAGTATCTGGTGACTAAGGCTCTTGGACGCGATGCAAGTGATCCGACTCCGAACCTTTCCTTCTATGACGCGGAAATGCAGGAGGCAGCCGACGGCTACTGCGGCTTTGTCATGGAACAGGTTGCGGCTGCGAAAGAGCACTGTTCAGATCCGCTGGTATGCGTTGAGCAGAGACTCGACTTCTCCAAGTGGGTAAAGGACGGATTCGGAACCGGAGACTGCGTGATTGTGGCTGATGATCTGCTGCACATCATCGACTTGAAATACGGTGTCGGTGTTCTTGTAACGGCATCCGGAGAAGATGGTACCGGGAACAGCCAGCTTAAATGCTATGCCCTTGGTGCTCTTGATACCTTCGGTGCTCTTTATGACATAAGGCGCATCAGACTCAGCATCTATCAGCCGAGACGCGACAACGTTGACACCTTCGAGATGTCTGCCGGGGAACTGCTGAAATGGGCAGATGAGGTACTGAAACCGACTGCCGAGCTGGCTTATGAAGGAGGCGGTGAGTTCCATGCCGGAGATCACTGTCAGTTCTGCAAGCTGAAGGCTATCTGCAGAGCCAGAGCTGAATACAGCATGGAGCTGGCGAAGTACGACTTTGCCGATGCTCCAACGCTTGACAGCACCGAGATTGCGGCAATTCTGCCCCAGATAGACTCTCTGGTCTCCTGGGCAGACGACATCAAGGCTTATGCCCTTGAGCAGGCTTTATCCGGTGTCCGTTATCCGCACTTCAAGCTGGTGGAAGGAAGAAGTATTCGCAAATACACCGACGAAAATGAGGTGGCAAAGGTCGTACAGAATGCCGGGTACGATCCGTTTGAGAAAAAGCTCCTGGGAATCACTTCGATGACCAGGCAGTTAGGCAAAAAGAAGTTCGAAGAACTGTTGAGTGGGCTTGTTATCAAGCCCGTTGGTAAACCTGTGCTTGTTTCAGACACGGATCCCCGTCCTGAATTCAACACTGCAAAATCTGATTTTAATGAAAAGGATATTTAATTATGACAAATACTGTTAAAAACCCAACCAAGGTAATTACCGGTCCTAAGACCATCTTCTCTTACCTTAACGTTAACGAGCCCAAGGTTCCTATGGGCGGCGGCACTCCGAAGTACAGCGTTTCGCTGATCATTCCGAAGTCCGACACCGTGACCGTAAACAAGATCAAGGCCGCCATCAAGGCTGCCTACGATGAAGGTCAGTCCAAGCTCAAGGGCAACTCCAAGTTCGTTCCGGATCTTGATGCACTTAAGACTCCGCTGCGTGACGGTGACAAGGATCGTAAGGGTGATCCTGCATATGCCAACTCCTATTTCGTGAACGCAAACAGCACCACCAAGCCTGGTGTGGTTGACGCAGATCGACAGGACATCATCGATACCTCCGAGCTTTACTCCGGTATCGTCGGCAGAGCATCCATCAACTTTTACGCCTACAACTCCAACGGCAACAAGGGTATCGCCTGCGGTCTCAACAATCTGCAGAAACTCGCTGATGGTACTCCGCTTGGTGGTCACAGCCGTGCTGAGGATGACTTCGCAGATCTTGACGATGACGATGAGGATTTCTTAGGTTAATCCGGTAATTTCTGAAAATCTCTGGCGGTGGGCATGCCTGCCGCCTTTATGAAAATTATGAGGAACAATAAAATGAAATTTTTTGAAGAATTATTCAGCTGTCCTGGAAATATATACTTAATAATCTTTGGTGTATATATAGGCTGGCTCATTAAAGAGTCGTATTTATGGCTTAAAGATAAACTTAAGAAATATAAAGCAAGAGAGGCTAACCAACGAGGAAATACACAAAAATGGAATGCACGTTGACACCGGATGATATCCACTTCATAAAGTTCGCCTTCGGTTTTATTATCGGATATGTGATAGGCGGAATTGCGGGAAAAATCTTCTTTGCTCTTAAACGAAAGTGGACTGCTAAATAACTGTATCAGGGCGACGGTTTTATCTGCCGCTCTTTTTTAATGAGGATTGGAATTATGAAAATAGAATCTCTCAGCGTGGATCTGGAAACACGAAGCAGCATAGACATTACAAAGGCCGGAGTCTACAAGTATGCCGAATCACCGGATTTCGACATTCTGCTTTTCGGTGTTTCGGTTAACGGAGGTCCCGTTGCTGTATATGATCTTGTCAACGGAGACAAGGTACCGGAGGAAATCATCGCCGCCCTGTCGGATGATGCCGTAACCAAGTGGGCCTATAACGCTTCTTTTGAAAGAGTCACTTTGTCAGTATGGCTGAGACGGAATTATCCGCAGTACTTCTCCACATACAGCATTGAGGGAGATCCGGTGCAGAAGTATCTTGATCCGGCAGCATGGAAATGTACCCTGGTATGGGGTGCCTATAACGGACTCCCCCTTTCACTTGATAAGGTTGGTGCCGTACTTGGCTTTGAGGAGCAGAAACTTAAGGAAGGTAAGGAACTCATCCGTTACTTCTGTATGCCGAGCAGAACTGCCGGTCGTGAGTGGAATCTGCCGGAACACGCACCGGAGAAATGGGAACTGTTCAAGAAATACAACCGCCGTGACGTCGAAGTTGAAATGCAGATCCAGCAAAGGCTGAAGAATTACCCGGTACCGGATTTCGTCTGGGATGAGTATCATCTCGATCAGGAAATAAACGACCGTGGCATCATGATTGACAGACAGCTCGTAGAACAGGCTATCAGCATTGATGAACAAACAAAAAAAGATCTTATGGCGAGAATGCAGAAAATCACCGGACTCGATAATCCGAACTCCGTCATGCAGCTTAAAGGTTATCTGGCAGACAACGGTCTGGAAACAGAAACTCTTGGTAAAAAGGACGTTGCCGCCCTGCTTAAGACAGTCCCGGCAAACATGGCAGAGGTGCTTAATCTCCGGCTGCAGCTTGCCAAAAGCAGCGTTAAAAAGTACCAGGCAATGCAGAATGCTGTATGTGATGATGGCCGCTGCCACGGAATGTTTCAGTTCTATGGAGCCAACCGTTCCGGACGCTGGGCTGGCAGACTTATTCAACTCCAGAATCTACCTCAGAACCATATGCCGGATTTAGAGCAGGCTCGTGCTCTGGTGAAAGCCGGTGACTATGAAATGCTGAATATGCTGTATGACCCTGTTCCGAATGTTCTATCAGAGTTAATCCGCACAGCCTTCATCCCCCGCCCCGGTTACAAGTTTATCGTTTCTGACTTCAGTGCCATTGAGGCAAGAGTCCTGAGTCACCTGGCAGGAGAACAATGGCGCACAGATGTATTCAGTAATGGTGGTGATATCTACTGTGCCAGCGCCAGTCAGATGTTCCATGTTCCTGTAGAAAAGCACGGAGCCAACAGCCATTTAAGGCAGAAAGGTAAAATAGCGGAACTCGCCCTTGGTTACGGCGGATCTGTCGGCGCACTTAAAGCCATGGGGGCACTCGATATGGGGCTTTCCGAGGATGAACTGCAACCGCTGGTCAATATGTGGAGAAATTCAAATCCGAACATAGTGTCTTTCTGGTGGCAGATAGATAATGCGGTAAAGACTGCTATTCAGTTACACACCACTGAGAAAGTCGGCTGTCTGGCATTTACCGTTAAAAACGGCATGCTGTTCATTACCCTCCCCTCCGGCAGAAAGCTTGCCTACGTTCAGCCCCGTATCGGCATGAACCAATTCGGTGGCGAGAGTGTCACCTATATGGGTATTGATGCCACAAAGAAATGGAGCAGAATCGAAAGTTACGGTCCCAAATTCGTTGAAAACATCGTTCAGGCTGTCAGCCGGGACATTCTTGCCTATGCCATGCAGACGCTGAAGTACTGCTTTATCGTGGGGCACGTTCATGACGAACTCATCATAGAGTGCTCCGAGAATGTTTCCCTTAAGGCTGTCTGCGAACAAATGGGAAGAACGCCTAAATGGATTCCAGGCCTGGTTCTCAGAGCAGATGGTTATGAGTGCGGATTTTATAAAAAGGATTAAGAACGCGATAACCATTGAAAATATTCCTCCAAAGGAATAAACTATCACAATCTATCACTATGATTTTTACAGGCAGAACTATGGATTTATTAACCACATCTGAGATGGCTGAGAAGTGGAACATTTCTCGAAGACGAGTCACGACCCTTTGCCAAGAAGGAAGAATCAAAGGTGCAATCTTGAAAGGGAATACTTGGTTAATACCAGAGGGGACGAGTAAGCCAGAAGATCCAAGGCACAATAAGGTCAAAAGCAGTCAAAATCATGGAGACATAAAGAATTAATCAGATATCAATTCACATAATTACTAATAGTACTTCTAAAGGATTATATTGAGCAAATGAAGTCTAAAAAATTAACTTGCGTTGATTTGTTTTCTGGAGCCGGAGGTCTATCAAAAGGCTTCCTCGATGCTGGTTATGATGTATTACTAGGCGTAGATTTTGACGATGCTGCACTAAAAACATTCAAAGAAAACCATGGCAATTCATGTGCCATGAAACTTGATCTTTTCAACCATGACAATATAAATCAAATCACAGATTTTTTATCGAACAAAGGCATCAAAAATGAAGGGGATTTAGATGTTCTTGTCGGAGGTCCTCCTTGTCAAGGTTTTTCAATTGCGGGACCAAGAGACATGAATGATAAGCGAAATCGCTTGTACACTGCCATGGTAAAGCTCGCAGATAAATTAAAACCCAAGGCAGTTTTATTAGAGAACGTCCCTGGAATGCTAACAACTAACAACGGAATTGGGGCCAAGCGTATTATTGAAGACTTTAAGGCTATTGGATATACCATGGTTCCTAAAATGATGTATGCACCTGATTTTGGAATTCCCCAGATTAGGAAAAGAGTGTTTTTTGTTGGGTTAAGGGATTGTGAACAAAAATTTGAATTTCCGACCCCTTCTGTGAATCCGCAAGATTACATAACATGCGAAGAAGCTATAGGTGATCTGCCAACCTTGCAAACGAGTCAAGGCAATATTATTTATGGAGATAACGAACAGGATTATTTAACTGCACCACAAAACGATTATCAGAAAAGGATGCGGAAAAATTCTCAAAAAGTATATAACCACATTGGTAGTATTCCTATAGAAAAAACCCGTATGATGATCTCTATGGTACCAGAAGGGAAAAACTATAAAGCTTTGCCCCCTGAGTACAGCGGTATGTATAAATATCATGAGGCATTGACTAGGTACAGTAGTAAAAAGCCATCCCTCACAATCAATACAGGGCATCGTTCGCATTTCCACTATAAATGGAACAGAATCCCAACAGTTAGGGAAAGTGCAAGACTGCAAAGTTTCCCCGATGATTTTATTTTTTACGGCAATAAATCAGAGCAATACAGACAGGTTGGTAATGCAGTACCGCCTATGCTCGGGTACGTTGTTGCAAAACAGTTAGTCCCATACATAAATGGCACTAAAAAGGAAAACAAAAAATGATCAAAATGATTGATCTATTTGCCGGTTGCGGTGGATTAACCGAGGGGTTTCTTGAAACCGGCAAATACGTTGAAATTGCATCTGTGGAGTGGCTTAAACCGCAAGTAGAAACGTTGCGAAATAGGCTTTTAACAAGATGGAATAATATCAATGCAAATGAAAGTGTTATGCATTTTGATATACAACGCGAAAGTGAGCTATTCGGTGGTTGGGAAAACGATGAAACATTTGGTTCAGGCAAAGGATTGGACTACTTCATTAACAACGCTAATGGTATCGATATAATCATTGGTGGCCCTCCTTGCCAAGCATATTCAATAGCAGGTAGAGTTCGTGATGAACACGGCATGAAAAACGATTATCGCAACTACCTGTTTGAGCACTATTTAAGTGCGGTTAAAAGATACAATCCCCTTTTATTTGTTTTTGAGAATGTTCCAGGAATACTAAGTGCTACCCCTGATGGAAGCCCTATAACAGACAAAATCAAAGGGGAATTTAAAAAAATTGGTTATGAAATCTATGAAGATCTAAAAGAGGCGGTTGTAAATGCAAGTGATTTTGGCGTTCCTCAAAATAGAAACAGAGTTGTGATTGTAGGACTGAACACTAAACAATTTAAAAACCCACAAGAGACACTCGCTCATTTCTACAACGATCTGCTACCTTCTCAAAAAATTTCACACACAAAAACAGTTTTTGAAGCTATTGGAGATCTACCTAAATGTGTTCCAACGTTTGATGAGGAATCTCATAAAAAACGTATATCTCACAGCACCCCGGTTTGTGAGGTAAGTTGGCATATTCCAAGATATTCCAATCTCAGAGACATGGATACTTTTCACCTATTGGCAGAAGATATTTCATCTGGTCGTAGAGAATACGACAGCAAAAAAATTAGTGAATTGTATGAAGCCAAAATTGGTTCAAAATCTCCTATCCACAGATATCACGTACTTGAACCAAACCAACCAAGTACAACAATAATTGCGCATTTGTATAAGGATGGAAATAGATTCATACACTATGACCCAGAGCAAAGAAGAACCATAACCGTCAGGGAAGCCGCACGCTTACAGTCATTCCCAGATGATTTTGATTTTATAGGCAATCGCGGTAACGCATACCAAATGATTGGAAATGCCGTTCCAGTACTGCTCGCTAAAGCAATAGGCTCTGCTATTTACAAATTAATTTCTGAATGTAAGGACATGGAGATTTGCTAGATATGTATCATTACCTTTTTACTAACGATCTGAGAATTTCAAACCTTGATAGTTTTCTTACAGACGCGGGTATTTGTTTTAAAAATAATAGTGTTCCTAGTGCCAAAGAAGATAAAAACGCTAATAACAACATGAATACTCTAGGTTTTTACTTCAACCTAACTCAAAATAGTAAATGCACATTAGAATGCGCGCAAGGCAATACACGAAAAGTTGTTTTAAATTTTATTAAGAAATTTCAATTTCCTAATCCAAGAACATCTAGTTCCCTCATTGAGGCTGTTAACGATAACATACAGATCGCTCCAATGAGAATCATAATTCAAACATTGTATATCATGGGGATCCTAGACCCTAATAATGCTTATTTATTTAAAAACGAGATTGCCGAGCATATTTTCTTTAATGATGCAATTGCTAAGAACAAGAATCCTGATATTTTAAATTTAGCTAAAACAATAATAAGCAACAATAAAAGAACTGATATAAGCATCCCGGAAGACGAAGTTTTGAAACAAAAAAACATACATTGGAATCAGTGCAAACGCCAAATCCGTGAAATGGTAAAGGTACTTTGCTGGTCTGGATGCGTGGAAGAGAAGAATGGTGCTATTGTTATCAAACACAACAACCTTTCAAGAGATAATGAAGCTGATCTTTTTGAAATTATTACCTATAACGATTTTTGGCATTACGATAGCACAATGACGGAAGCTGAGAACAAACAAAGTTATCAATTATACATGGATATCGATAGCAGTGCTTCAGCAGTTCCTTCAGTATCATTACCACCTTTAAACTTTAAAACCAATGTGTCATCTGATTTCAAGTGCAATAGAATTATTTTTGGGGCTCCAGGAACAGGTAAAAGTTATTCACTAAATAAGGAACGAGAAAAGCTACTAGGAAATAATAAAGAACTAGATTATGAACGTGTTACTTTCCATCCAGATTATTCCTATGCAAATTTTGTAGGAACTTATAAACCTGTAATGGTAGATTGTCCAACAGACAGTAATTCAGCAAAAACATCCGATATTGCTTATAAATATGTTCCAGGACCATTCATGCGTACATATGTAAAGGCATTAAAAAATGCACAAACAGGCAATCATCGCCCATTTTTACTTATAATAGAAGAAATTAACCGTGCAAATGTTGCTGCAGTTTTTGGCGACATATTCCAATTATTAGATCGCAACGACGACAATATAAGTGAATACCCAATACAGGCATCAGAGGATATCAATAAGTATTTGGCTAAAGAATTTAATCGAAATCCGGAAGACTTTGCTCAAATAATAATTCCAAATAATTTTTTCATTTGGGCGACTATGAACAGTGCCGATCAAGGTGTGTTTCCAATGGATACAGCGTTCAAGAGAAGATGGGACTTCACCTACCTTGGCATAGATGAGAAAGCCGACGAAATAGCACAACAATATGTTTATCTCAATCTCAAAAATGGCACCAACACCAAGGTTTATTGGAATGGTCTAAGAATGGCCATTAATGATTATCTTGCCAAAATTGGTATAAATGAAGATAAACAGTTAGGGCCTTATTTCTTGAAGAAAGACGTCCTTAATGACTCTACAAAGTTCTGCGAAGTTTTTAAACATAAAATTATCATGTACCTCTTTGAAGACGCAGCAAAGCAGAAACGAGCATCCCTATTTTCCGGATTTGAAAAGGAAAACCTTCGTTATTCAAAAATATGCGAGGCATTTGATGAAAGAGGGATAGAAATTTTCAATAAGGAAATTCAGGATAAATGCACCAAATACGATCCCGCTGAATACACTTCAACGAATGAAGAGGAATCTTAATGCTCTCTTCATTCGTACGTGAACAGAAAAGGTACACCATTGCGAACCTTTGCGATAAGCTTAAGTGTTCCGAAGATGCACTCATTCCTATTATCCGTAAATTAAAAGAATATGGCGTACTAAAAGCGGTCAAATCCAACGAGCAGCAGAAAGATATGTCGGATCTTACTGATGCCGACATTGAAGTCGCCGATGTTGAAGTTGGAGAAAACGAGTATTTGTATGTATTTACATACGTTGGAATAACTATCGTATCGGGATATGTACTTAAATGTTACCCAAAGTATCTGCTGACAAAGCAAGAACCCAAAGATGAACTTTGCCAGGTTCTCAAGGTACTTGAGAAGTACAATTCAAAAGAACAAATCATCAGAATGTTCAATGATACCAGTGAGAGTAGTTCTTTCAATTTGCTTGCCGTATTGCTATTTCTGATTCGTGACTACTATGAGAATGGAGTATACAGTAACACAGAGGATATCATAGAAATCAATGGCTCCGGCGAAATTTTGTGGGATAAAACTATTAACGAAACATTTACCTATCTTTCAAATAACAGACCTTATTATCCGGAGTTGCTGACAAAAAAACGAATAAATAACGACACTGACTATTTCAAACGTCTACACGAGTGTATCCTAACAAAAGCGTCAAGAGAAATGAAAAATGCAGATCTGCTAGATCTTTTTGAGACAACCGAAATAGATCTAACGGATGAGGAACTAGACGATTTTGGCGATAAGGAATACATCCTTTACCGCATTGAAAAAGAACTAAATACTCAATTTAACACAAGAAAACAACTGGTTCTTAAAACTATTTATGCCTACATTGATAATACCGGTAATCTAAATGAAACTGATTGTGTATCAATGTTTGGCACTAACAGTTTTAATCTCGTGTGGGAAAAAGTCTGTGCGGAAATTTTAGATAACAAACTAAAATGCCAATTGAAAGATTTAACTCTTCCACCAAAAAAGACAAGCATCGAGTTAAAGCCAAACGAGCTTCTTATCGACATAATCGAAAAGCCTTATTGGACCATCACAGGAAAAGAGGCGTCAGACACCCTTATTCCTGATTTGATAGCGATCAACGGCAGTCAATTCTTAATTTTTGATGCTAAATATTACACCCCAAAGCTAGAGCCAAACCAAAAACCGGAGCATCACCCCGGAATTGAGTCAGTTACTAAACAGTATTTATACCAATTGGCCTATAAAGATTTTATAAAAGCATACGAATTCACAGACGTAAAAAACTGCTTTCTGATGCCTACTGAAAAGGAAGAGGTGCAAAACATGGGAAAAGTGACTATGAAAATGTTCCGTGATTTGAATCTCACGGACATTGAAGTGAGGTATATCCCGGCAACCACCGCATATCACTATTACTTATCGGGCACAACAATGAATCTCAGCGAATTGCAATTATAAGGAGAAATAAACTATGGCTTTTGGCCATTCATTTACCAAATTATTAAACGATAAATTTCTCGATAAGTTATGTGACGTTTCCTCTGCATATATCGAAGAACACAGAGACGAACTTGACCTTAAATTACGAAAAGTCCAAAGCGTAGGTGAAATAGAGATTATCGATACAAGAATCGAGAAGGTTTATGTAAATGACTTGCCTGGAACCAAAGTAGCTTTTGATGTTATCCTCGAAGTAGACTTAGAGATTAAGGAAGCTGATTATCATTACGATGAGAGCGACACCTGTAAGCCGTGGATTCGAGTTCCTTGTGAAGGCGATCTGTTAAATAACATCAGCGATTGGGAAATTAACGAGGATGGTATCGAGCAGTATTTCAAAAAGAATCCCCTTGCCAATTGTCTGTCCGATTCTCTCGTACCCATTATTTATTCGAACCAATTAGAGGATATTGCTACTGAATTTCTGAAAGAATACTACCCATCAGCATTATCCAAAACAAATAACGGAATTCCTGTTCATGTTGATCCTACAGTTTTAGCTGAAAACTTAGGTTTAACCGTCGAAAGAAAGGTTATTAAGGATGACTCTGTTTTCGGACAGATTTATTTTGAAGATACTGAAGCTGATGTTTCTGATTTATTTGAGAAGGGAACAACACTTATAAAAGCCAAAACAATCGTTGTTAACCCCTATAGGTTTTTCCTATCAAACTACGGCTCAGAAAACAACACAATAATTCACGAATGTGTCCATTGGGTTAAGCACAGAAAAGCGTTTCTGCTAGAAAAACTATTCGACTCAAAGGCTTCACGTATCACCTGTGAAGCAGTTGATAAAGCAGAACACCAGAAAACCCAGAAAGAATTACAGATAATGGAATGGCAGGCTAATCAATTAGCTCCTAGAATCCAAATGCCTGCCGAACCTTTTAGAAAAAGAGCTAGAAATTACATAACCGACCTTCAGCGCCTGAACCATGCAAAGTATGAATTTGAGGTCATGGAGGAGGTTATTGACTGTCTGGCTCAAGAATTCAAGGTTTCAAGACAATCCGCAAAAATCAGACTCGTTCAATTAGGTTTTCACCAGGCTATTGGTACCTACACATACATTGACGGGCATTATGTTAGGCCTCATAGCTTTAAACATGGTTTTATCGGGCCAAGTCAAACATTCTCTATATCAGCTCGAGATGCCGCATATGAGAGACTAACAAATCCAGAGCTTCTCAGTTTAACTGAAAACGGAGATTATCTGTTTGTTGAAAACCACTTTGTCTACAATGCACCTCTGTATGTTAAAACATCAGAAGACGGTCAGCTTGAGCTCACTGATTATGCCCTCGCGCATATGGATGAGTGCTGTTTGGTATTTGATTTAAAGATCAAGAATAACCTAGACGAAGATTACCAAACTGTCTGTTTTCTTAATCGAGATGAAAGTGATGTAACATTTGAATATAAATTCAACAACAAATTACAGAATGCCCCTAAAGCAGACCAAATAGCATATAGAAAGAAACAACTGCAAGAAAACGCTGAGATTAGAAAACAAATGACAGATGATCCGGAACAGTGTATTCAGTTACTCTTAAACTGGAGAGGAAAGAACTACTCTGATTTAGGTGATGCTATCGATCTGAATCCTAAAACCATCAGCAGGACTGTTAAAGGTGAAACTGTTCCAAAAGTAGAAACCGTTGCACGAATATGCTTTGGCTTGCATCTTCCTCCTGATATCAGTCAAAAACTGTTTGACGTATTCGGATGCAAGCTTAATTTCAATAATATCGAGCACCAATGCATCAGGGAGGCGTTAACTTACAAGTACCCCGAACCATTCGACGTCATATTGGATTTTCTCGAAGATTATGGCGTTAATCTGAAAAAAGATTAAAAAATTTCGGACACGGCATGTCCACTGCCGAGCAAGAGATAACAGTCTATTCCTTTATCAATTTACTTATCAAAAAGCTAGTGTACCCATGCAACGCATTGAAAACACTAGCTTTTTCTCTTTTTACCCACATCAAACCAACGGACACGACGTGTCCATCACGAAATTCTCAAATCCTCTAACATACCCATAGTAGTTCAGAGGAACTAAATCTGAGCCACAAATCCGCCGACCTGCATGGCTCATCAGACCGCGCGCTATAGTCTGGTGAAGTGCATAGCCGATGTAGGAAAGCACTGTTTTAACTCCAGTGTCATGCACCGCTGGTTACCTTCCGAATGTGGGGTAGCCTGAAATGAACACGAGACAGTACTGCCATGAATGGTTTCACCGCCTTCGGAACAACCGAAACGGTGAAACTAAATGGCCAATAAAAGACAACCTAAAGGACGAATTAACGCCAAAGGAAAACAAGTATATGACGCTCCTATCAGAATTGTTGATAATAATGATCTCAGAAACTACGGTATTACATGGAAGGACTGCGAAACTTTATACGTCGGAGGAATCGAGCCAATGAACGTATATATGTATGAGACCGACGATCCTAAGTTGGCTGACAGTTTCTGGAAAGAAATCAACGTTGAACATCACAGAAACTGCCGGAGCACCCGTTGCCTTGTTCCCGGCACACTGAAACCTCTTATCGTATGCCCAGAATGTAACAAGTGCTCAGAATGCCCTTACGGCAAAAAAAATGAATACCGTCAGACTAGGGTCATCAATTATGATGATCCTGAAGAACTTATGAGCAATGAAGGCGATGAATTTTCAGGGATGAACGAGGCTGAAAGCGAGATGATTTACGATGAGCTAATTGCTGCCATGAACAGGAAAAATCCGCTTATAGCAGAAGTGTTTGTCAGGTTTCACACCTACGACCTCAGTGCTCCGGAAATTGCAGCAGAGCTTGGGATAGATAAACGAGCTGTGTACTATCTGAAGGAACAGGGTGAGCAAATCAGAGATAGGCTGATGAATCTGTAGGTAGCTTCTTTGAAATAGCAAGGGCTTTTTAAGGCGGTGTCGCGGTTAAGAACTGCGACACCGCTTTTTTATCAAAAGTGCCATCGGCATAGTCGTGGACTGATGATGCCAGATCGGAAGATTACAGATTACAGATTATCCGTAAAGCCGGCCTAATCGAGCAAAAATCACAGGTGACATCGTAACTATGCTTGTGGAAGCCGTTTGTATCCACAAACATAGCGCCATCCTGATTAAGCCCAGGTGACCGAAGCCACCAGCGACAATGACCTTCGTACTTGAAAGCACCTAGTTCACACGCATGCGCAGTTGGCTCACATATTCTGTCTTTATCATTATTGAAATACTCCTCTATCTCGGCAAAGCTAAGACAAAATACAAGATCTTGTGTATTATTTCCACCAGGTGTGCCATACTGAAGGTTGTCGTCATTTTTAAGATCTGAAACCCTAATCATCTTTGCTTCATCATCTGAAAATGCGGACTTTAAGAAATCGTTATTTAGCCATTTTCTGAGATCGCTACTCTCCCATGTAATGTATTCTTTTTTATTATGGTATAACTTGCAATCAAGAGCGTAACGACTGATAAGAAGAATTTCAAGTTTATTCTCTCCAAACAGCCGATTGAAAAGAGATGATTTTTTAACATCAAGCACAATCCATTCAATAGGTGTTCTAGCGTTGCTATTACCTTGAGGATATCTTCCGAAACGGATAGTCGTCCCTTTTTGTATTCCTTTTATTGTTGCCCAAAATTCTCTCTGCTCTTCTTCTCGTTGCTTTCGTTCTTGTTCTTCTCGTTGCTTTCGTTCTTGTTCTTCTTGTTCTTCTCGTTGCTTTCGTTCTTGTTCTTCTCGTTGCTTTCGTTCTTGTTCTTCTTGTTCTTCCCTCTGTTTTTCCAACTCTTCGTTGATTACAATCCTTATGGCGGGACGAACGGCTGCGCCTCGAAGCCATACTGCATGACCACACAAAGGAATTCCACCATCTGGGAACACATCCACTGCAAAGCAACAATCAGGATAGTTCATACCACCAAAGATAAAATTAATGCGCTTACCTTGATTGCCACCTGGGGACCTCAGCCACCAATTACAACAATTATTTGATACGTGTACTCCCTTTGTCTGTGCATATGGAGTTGACTCGCATTTTCTGTCTTCGTTGCAACTAAAATACTTCTTTGCCTCAGCTATACTGAGACAAAACACACGATCTTGTGTATTATTGCCACCTCTAGTGCCATATTCAGGATTATCGTCATTCGTATGCTCTAACAGCTTAATTCTTCTAGTCTCTTCTTTTGTAAAAGCTGTTTCTATAAAATCAGCATTCAACCATTTTCTGAGATCACTATTCTCCCATGTTAAGTTGCCGTCATCTGCTTGATTGTACAACCTGCAATCAAGACCATATCGACTAATAAGAAGAGCTTTATTATCTACTACATCAAGTACAAGCCATTTAATAGGTGCCCTAAAGCCATTCTTATCTTGAGGATAACTTCCGAAAGGGATAACCATCCCCTTTTGTAATCCCTTGTTTATTGCAGCTAAGAATTCTTTGGGCGCCTGTACCAATTCTTCTTGTAGTTTTATTTTTCGTTCTTCGCGTTCCTTACGTTCCTGCTCTTCGCGTTCCTTACGTTCCTGCTCTTCACGTCGCTTACGTTCCTGCTCTTCACGTCGCTTACGTTCCTCTTCTTCACGTCGCTTACGTTCCTCTTCTTCACGTCGCTTACGTTCCTCTTCTTCACGTCGCTTACGTTCCTCTTCTTCACGTCGCTTACGTTCCTGCTCTTCACGTCGCTTACGTGCCTGCTCTTCACGTCGCTTACGTGCCTCTTCCTCACGTCGCTTACGTGCCTCTTCCTCTCGTCTTTTTAATTCTTGTTCCAAGTCATTTAATAATTTCTCTGAGCAATTCTTTATTTTAGAATCTATACACTCTGCATATCGTTTAATATCATTTTCATTATCATGGATCCATTCAAAATACTGTTGTTTGTTATTAAATTTTTGTTTATGGGTAAATGCCATTAATTCATCTACCGTTTGGAAAATATTATCTCCGATTTTTATAACCATGTTGGGGGAAATAAATGAACATAGTACAATTACCTGTGTAGTAAGGTCTTGATTCTTTTCCTTTGCAATTTTTTGCAAGTTTTTGATTACACATAATTCTTTGTCTTTACCAACTTTTTCATACCAAAAGCAGAGCAACTGCGTAATATTTTCGAATGTTCTATTTAGGAAGTTACTTCGGTTATACAGAGTATCAGTTAACACATCTGATAAGTACTTCATATTGTCATTTACTTTAACAGAATTCCAATATAGACCATAATTTTCAGTAGAGGCACCTAACTCTATAAGCATTTTTGCATATGCCATGTCGGTAATACCAGCTTCCTCACAATCCATTATGATACTGGCTGGATTTTGCATATCCTGTTGAATGAAAAACTTAGAGGCAAAACCTCTGCCCACATGCTTTTTACCATCATTCCAGTTTAGGCCAAACGCTTCGGTAAATTCAGACAGATTATTAAGCTTTACAATTTGCCCTAGATTATTTCTAAAATCATATGGCTTGGAAAAAATATATGCTGAGGATTTATTTGCTATACCTCTTGACTCAGAATCTTGGTTATTGGAATCAAATTCCCCAGGAACAGGAATTTTTTCTCCAGAGAGCCATTTTTCTATTTCTTTCCATGTCCATCTACGATTTGGGTTGTTCGGATCATTACGATTAGATAAATCCTTATACGTGAGTCCTTTGATCAGATTTACCAATTCTGATGGAAAATCTAATGAAAATGATATTTTTTGAATTGATGCACTTGCCGCTAATACATTCTTGTCAGACGAATAATTAAAAGGAGTATGCCCCTTAAACAGTTCAAAAATGGTAATACCGAATGAATAGAAATCAGATTCTTCCACCCACACATTGTTAAATGTTTCCGGAGCACAATATTCTGGAGACATGCCCGTTTTTGTAATCAGTATAGACACTCCATCATCTTTTGCTGAGCTGATGCCGAAATCTATGATATGTACATGTTTTCCATCATTGGAAATCATCAGGTTGGCCGGTTTTATGTCTTTATGAATAATGCCGTTTTTATGAAGATATTTAAGGCCTTCAGTAACCTCCGGTATAACTATGTCTTTTATTACATCGTAGGATAAAGTTTTTCCCGCCAGACTGCCGTTCATATAATACGGCATTACTACGCATGGAAAACCGTTGTAAAAACCGTGGTCTATTATTTCAACAATACCCGGTGATTTAAGTTTAGCGAGTTTACCTAATACTTCAGGCTTAATGGCATCCTTTCTTCTGTATATCTTTATTACCACATAGGAATTATGAGCAGAAGAATTTTTTGAGATGTTGCATACAGCCTTGTACAAAGTTGCTTCTCCTGACGAGTCATTTATTCTATTTAACAAGGTGTACTTTTCTAATACAATAGTTCCTGTTAGATTATCAACTTCGCTGATTGAGCTAGTATTTATGAATGTTTTATCATTTTCAGAGTTTAATAATGTATCGGAAGGCATATCTTTTTCCTTAGGAACTGTAAAAACTTACCTTAACAAAAGTGATTTAGATATTGTTTTCTATTTTTGCACTGTATAGTAAACCTTATTTACCTACAATTCTTTACTACTTATAGTACACTTAGGATTAGATAAAATATACATAATGAGACAGTCAACTTTTTTTGAATTGTTTAAATATTACTTATTGATCTATATTTGCTATCTCATACAATTTATATTAACAAAACTATATCAGCAACCATTTTAGGTTACTTTTTCAATAAAAAAGAATCTTGTTCAAAAAAAAATATCCTTTGCTTTATATTATGAGGACTTCAGTAATTCCATATTTATTCAAAAACCGAAGAAGTATGCAGCCACCTAGACATCAAAACGCTATCCACAACCCTGCTTTTACCTGCTAAATAGTGAAACAGTATTCTCAACTATGCTGTATCTCCCGCCCCTGATATGTTCTTACATACAGCATAAATCCGGTTTTACAGTCATGCCTAAAAAAGCACCACACCTCGCAAAACCTTTGATTTCAAGGGCTTTCAGCTGTTACCTATTTCTCCCTTGACAGTAAAACTACCGTCTCGACGTGTTCCGTCTTCGGAAACATGTCAAAAACACTCCACCGGCTCAGCTTATAGCCCTTGGATAGAGCTTCCCTAATGTCACGAATCATGGTCAGCGGGTTGCATGACACATATACTATCGTCTCAGGCTTCTTCTTCATAAGATATCCGATAACCTTTTCCGCTCCTGCCCGTCCAGGATCCAGCATTACCTTATTGAATTTGCTTTTGGCCCAAAGCGTCTTCTCAAAATCATCCGTAAGATCATGAACAAAGAACTCCGCATTGGCAATACCGTTACGCTCAGCATTAACCTGCGCTTCCTTAACCATATTCCAGACGCCTTCAATGCCGTACACGTGTTCGCATCTTGAAGCTATCGGCAAGGTAAAGTTACCTAACCCGCAGAATAAATCAAGAAGTCTGTCATCAGCGGTAAGTTCAAGATAGTTCATAACCCTGCTGACCATGAGTCTGTTAATCTCATCATTGACCTGAATGAAATCCCCGGGAACAAAATATATTCTCTTGTCGTCAATGGTGTAGTAAAGACCTTTTTCTCCGTTCAAAATGTCTTCGTTCAGAAGGTCAAGTTCTTCCCAGTCTTCAAGATCTTCCTTACCCTTTTCATGACGGGTCTGTACATATACAGCAACTCCGTTCTTATTACCAAAATTAAACAGGGTTTTTAAGTCTGAAGGCTCGAGGCTGTTTATGCATCTGAACATCACAGCCGTAATGTTGTCTGCCCTAACCAGTTCAACATGACCTATCAGCTTGAAATTGGAGATTTCGTTGAGAACCTCTCTGATTACCGGAATTAAATCTGAAAGATCAGGATGAAGCACACAGCACGAATCTATTTCCACGAGATTCTTGCCCCTTTCCTCACGAAAACCCAAATGAATTTCCCGACGATCCCCGGTTACTGACAGTCTTGCCGTACGCCTGTATCCGAATTCCTCACCGGAAACTATATCATCAGGAGTTCCTGGATCAATGCCCAGATTCTTTTTCATGAGACGTACAATACCGTCAGCCTTGAAACGTTTCTCAAGCTCAACGGAAATATGCTGGAGTGAACAGCCACCGCACCCGGTATTGGGACACTTAGGAGAAATTCTCTGTTCACTGCGTTTCTTGACGCTGATGAGTTCCGCCTCACCGATGTTATTCTTTTTGACGGAAACTGCTCTTACAACAACTTCTTCACCGGGAAGAGCTCCGGGAACAAACCAGGTAATTCCGTTACCGTCCCTGGCGACGCCGCGCCCGCTTATATCGGCGTCAATGATACTTAAAGCAAAATGCTTGGGTGAAACTTCTTTTTTCTGCGGCTTAAAAAACTTAACCATACCTAACTCTATATTTTATTTATCTGCGAACGGTAACCGTAACTGTTATCATATCATCAGCACATACGGCATAAGACCAGTCATATGCTTTTCACAGCTGCCGGGAATTCATTTTATAAAATCTTAAAATTCTAACATAAGACATATTTGAGTCTAAAAGATCGTCCATCTTCTAGTTAAGAATACTTAAAGTTGCTAAAATAGGAAACTGGTAAATATTATATACTTTTTCGATTCTTTTATCATTAACGAGTAAGAGGCTCAAATGAATCGGCACGGTCTGCGCACGAGAATACTGATATATTCAATTCTCCCCCTGCTTATTGTGGGATTGGCCACAATGACATACTTTCTGTTCAGTAACTACACCAGACTTAATAACAAACTTATTGAGCACGGCAGGGAGATACTGAGCCCGCTGGCAACCAGCCTCAGCTATGCCATGTCACAAAGCGACGAAATACTGGCACAGGGACTCATTAACGAATTTCACAGACAGAACTCAAGAGATGTTCTGGCAATTTCCGTATTTGATCACGACAACAACATGCTGGTAACATCGAGTTCGGCTCCCGAAATCAACCAGTTCCGTCTGGATCCTCTGAAAAATCAGTACATCTACGAATCCGCAAGCGTTGATTATTCGGAAAACGGCGGCATAATCATGCGCATGCCGATTTACACTTACAATGAAGCAGACATGCTGAAACTGTACGTTGACAAAACAAAATCTCCATACGAAGGCGAGGAGGAACAGCTAAGCTTCACCAACAGCAAGATTAATTATCCCCGTCCGGTTGCTGGCTACGTGTGCATATACCTTATCACTCAACAGACTGTTATTGACATGTACTCAAGCGTAACCATGGCTCTTGTGGTCCTTGGGTTGGGAATTCTGTTCAGTCTGCTGTTCGGAATCAATCTGAACAGAATCATTGTGGATCCAATAAACCGCCTTACCACCACAATTTACGAAATCCGTGAAGGAAATGTAAACACAAAGGTTAATGGTATCATGTACGGTGAGCTCGAACGTCTGCGCAACTATATCAATTCCATGGCTGACAGCATGACCGAGTATCACAACCAGATGCAGTACAGCGTGGACGAAGCCACAAACGACCTCAGACAGACCCTTGACCTTCTTGATGATCAGAACAACAAGCTCGATTCCGCCCTTAACCAGGCAAACGAAGCATCCAAGATCAAATCAGAATTCCTTGCCAACATGTCACACGAGCTGAGAACCCCTCTTAACGGCATCATAGGTTTTGCACAGCAGCTCTATAAAACTCCATTACGAAACAATCAGTCAGAATATCTTCAGACAATCGAACGAAGCGCCAAGAATCTGCTGTCCATCGTAAACAACATTCTTGACTTCTCAAAACTTGAAGCCGGAAAGCTGAGTTTTGAGGAAATTCCATTCTCACTGAGAAAGGCCTGCTACGAAACCGTCAACCTTCTTACGCCAACCGTTTATCAGAAAGGTATCGAATTAACAGTAAACATCGATCCTGACGTACATGATTACGTCATCGGCGACCCTATTCGTGTAGGGCAGATTCTGACAAACCTTCTCGGCAATGCCATAAAGTTCACAAAGAACGGAAACGTGGCACTTAAAATCTCCAAGATGGAATCCAACGGGATTCCTATCACCAAGATAAATCTCGCCGTATCAGTAAGGGATACCGGTATCGGTATAGATCCGGAAAAACAGACCACCTTGTTCAAACCTTTTACACAGGCTGATTCATCAATATCCCGCCGCTACGGTGGTACAGGTCTGGGGCTTATCATTACCAGTCACCTGATTGAACAGATGGGCGGTAAAATATCACTGACATCTGAACCGGGACAGGGAACGACATTCAATTTCAACATTATTCTGAATAAGGGAATTTCACCTGTTCTCAACATCAAAACTCCTGAACAGAGAGCTCTTGCCCACAACCGTGTGGTTGTCATTGAAAACAACACATGGGTAAGAGATTCCATCAAGAGCATTCTCCAGGAAATCGAGATGGACGTATTTGCCGTTTCAACAACCGGTGCGATTAATGCCCTGGCGACCGCAGACAGCCCTGATTACATAGTCATCGGACAGCCGAGCAACTTTGAATTCAACCGACTCCTCACGACTTTCAATGCCCTCGATCTGTCAAAGGTCAAGAAAGTCATTGTTGCCGTCAATACTATGGATGAAAAGGTACACAAAGAGCTTTTGGACTTGTCTGACAAGGTTTCGGTACTGGTCAAGCCGGTAACTTCCGAAAAGATTCTGCAGGCCCTGCTGTCACAGGGCGCAGAAAGCCTGCCACACCATGAAAGCAGCGAGACACCTAAGATTCAGAATACGGCTCTTGATGCCTCTGAAGAAAAAACAGAAGATACTGCAAGCAGTACTTCTGAAAACAAAACAGAGGAAATCAGCAGCACCAATACCAATCTTATTCCTGCGTCAATTCTCGCCGTTGACGACAACCCAATAAATCTGTCGCTGATAAAGGCTCTCCTTAAGGATCTTGTTACCGACGTATATACGGCATCAGACGGACATGATGCTATTGAACAGTGTCTCCACACTGAATTTGACCTGATATTCATGGATATCCAGATGCCTATCATGGATGGCGTGACTACCATGAAAAATATCAAGAAAGGAGTGAACAACAGGGAAACTCCTATCGTTGCGGTTACTGCACTGGTTGTGAAAGAGGAACAGGAACGATTCATCAGGGAAGGTATGGCTGACTACATGTCAAAACCTCTGGATGAGGAGCTCCTTAAAAAGATGGTTCTCAAATACTGCAAAGCAGCCCCTGCCGCCATAACCGGTGAGAAAAAGAATGACGAGCAGACAAAAACAACAGAGGAACATCCTCAGCACAAGAGTAAAAAAATCAAGGTAGTTAAAAAAGAGGAAGCAGTCCTTACCGAAGATAAAGCCCACTCTGTTCCTGCTGTTACTGTTACCGACACCGTATCAGGAACACAGCCGGATACCAAACCTGCTGACAGATCTGCAACGGCAACGGATGCTAAAACATCTGCCGCATCAGCCGTGAACCTTTCAAGGATACCGCGCGTAGCAGGAAAGAGTGCCCAGAAAACTCCTTCCGTCGGCATAAAGAATCCTAATGCGGCAAAATTACCGATTAGAACGTCTGTTACCCAGGCAGATCCTAAACCGCAGGAAAATACAAACAGCAATGTCTCCGGAAAACCGCTGACCACACTTGCGGAAAAGAAATCCCCACAGGAGGGAATTAAGGAGCAGCAGGCTCAGCCGTCAGCAACCGCTAAGGCTACCGTGACGGCAAATTCCGTTAACAATGTGGCCGGGACCCAACCAAAGGTCCAGACGGCTCCTGCCGCAGGCAATGCTCTGTGGACGGTTACCGAAGCCCTTACCAGGGCTGCAAACAAGAAAGATCTGGCCGTGGACATGTTACAGGGTTTCCTTGACAGTATTCCGAAGTTCGAAAATGACTATCAAAAGCTCAAAAAAGGCAACGAAAAGGAACTGGCTCCTGTGATTCATAAATTTGCAGGCGGAGCAGTTTACTGCGGCATGCCTAAGGTCAAAGAACTGTGCAATACCATAGAGCTTGCCATCAAGCAGGGCAGCACCGTGGATGATCTGGAGCCGGAGCTTCTTGAGCTTGAAGACTTCATTGAGAACATCAAAAAGAACGGTCAGGGCTGGCTAAAACAGCTGAAGAGCACCTCCGTTCCTCCGAAAAAGTAACGGGCTGAAGCCTTGGTTTTCGGATAAATATCGGAATGTTTAACGATAAAAGCCTTTGGATGCAGTCCAAAGGCTTTTTAATATGTTAACTGCCGTTGAGGAACAGACAGAAAACGCAGAATAATACGGTTATCTGTTGCGGTTACCCGATTCATCAGACTTTTCTGATGATTCGAGATAATCAATGTAAAGCTTTCTGCTCATTATTTCCCGGCCGTTAAGCAGATACTGAATATTCTTGCGACATATTCTCTTGGCTGCCCTGAGAGAGGATGGAGTAAAGTGTCTTTCAAGGATTTCCAGCAAATCCCCTCCCCTGTAGACATCTTCTATACTGATATTGGCACTTATCATTTCCTGATCAACCGGGACAAAGCCATGGTTCATTCGGTAGAAATACCAGGTATGCGGCTTAATCAGTTCATCACTGCCGGCTTCATGATAAAAATCCACACCCACACCAAGCTCTTCAAGCAGTGTCAGTTCAAAATTTCTGAGCGACTGCTCAACTCTGCGCTCATCAAGCATGTTGTCCAGAGCCTCGACATATGCTGAAAAGACTCCGGTACTGTCATCCTCAATGCGATAGAGAAAATAAATCAGTTCATTGACATAAAGAGCGGAAAAAAGAGTAGGCGGAAGATAGGTAATCTGCTTTCCCGCAGGACTGCATTCAACCAGGGTTTTAAGGCTGTTATTAAGTCCCTTCAGCGTTACCTTAAGAGGCGTAAACAGCTGAAGCATGGATTTAAGACTGCTCTTAACGTTTCTTGCCCCCTTGGCCACAAAGGAAATACGCCCCATATCCATGCTTAAGGCATCAATAATCAGGGAGCTTTCCTTGTAAGGAACGGCTCTTATCACAAAGCATACGGTCTCACGACCACGATTACCTGTATACAATTTCTTATCCGTAATACCATTGCCGGGAACAACAAACAGAATTCAGTCTTTATGTCCGGACTATTCCATAAAATCCATGTAACCTAGGGATCTCAGAGCTCTTTCATCATCAGCCCATCCGGATTTCACCTTTACCCACATCTGCAGGAACACCTTTGATTCCAGCATGTTTTCAAGGTCTTTTCTGGCTTCGGTACCTATCGTCTTCAGCTTTTCACCGCCGGCGCCGATAATCATTTTTTTCTGACCTTCTCTCTCAACCAGAATCAGGGCATTAATTTTAACCGTGCCGTTAGGCTGAATCTTATAGTCTTCAATTTCAACGGTTACGCTGTAAGGAAGCTCGTCCCCGGTATAGCGCATTAACTTTTCACGAATAATCTCTGCAGCCATGAAACGGCTTGATCTGTCCGTAATATAATCATCAGGGAAGCAGAATTCACAGGCAGGAAGCGATTCCCTGGCAAGTTCTTTAAGGGTCTCAACATTGGTACCCTGCTTGGCAGATACAGGAATCACATCCTTAAAATTAAGTCTTCCTGAAAGCTTCTCCATAACAGGCAGAAGTTCCTTCTTGTTCTGAACCGAATCAATTTTATTGATAACCAGAACAGTCGGAATGTTTACCTGTTTAATCTTTTCCAGAACCATTTCGTCATCCTGATTCCAGCGTGCACAGTCCACCACGAAAAATATCAGTTCCACGTCACCTATTGAACTTTCAGCGGCACGGTTCATCAGACGATTGATGGCTCTCTTTTCTTCTTTGTGCAGACCCGGAGTATCAACATAAATGGTCTGATAGAGACCTTCGGTATCAATACCCACAATACGATGTCTCGTGGTCTGAGGTTTTCTTGAGGTTATACTTACCTTCTGACCTAAAATCTTATTAAGCAAAGTGGACTTACCCACGTTTGGCCTGCCCACTATGGCCACAAAACCGCAATGAGTGTCTGATGACACAACTTCATCTAAATCAAAGTCAGAATTCAAGGTATTACCTCTTAGTATTTTTTAAACAAATTACCTGTAAAGCCTTGGCAGCGGCATTCTGCTCAGCTTTACGGCGACTGGTGCCGTATCCGATGTAAGCTTCATTCGGATTGTTCTCAAAGGTTAATCTTACCGTGAAACTCTGATCATGATCCTCTCCGGTAATCTCAGTTACGGTGTATATAGGCAGAGGCTGATGTCTCCCCTGCAGAAATTCCTGAAGCTGAGTTTTGGAATCTTTCTGATCATTCCCCGGATGAATAACCTTCAACCTGCCTTCAAACCATGTAAGGATCAGTTCTCTGATTACCTCTATGCTTCGACCGCTGTCCAGATAAATTGAAGCAATTATTGATTCAACGGCATCGGCTAATACCGAGTCACGACGATAACCGCCGCTCTTAAGCTCACCCGGCCCCATAATTAAATAATCACTGAGCTTAAACTCACGTGCAATTTCCGCAAGCGTGGCTTCCTTAACAAGTGTTGAACGCATTCTTGTAAGATCGCCTTCCTGAACTGTCGGAAACTGTTCAAATAATCTGTCGGCTATTACAAAACCTAAAATTGAGTCGCCGAGAAACTCAACTCTTTCATTATGCACTGTGCTGGCACTTCTGTGGGTAAGTGCATTTTCCAAAAAACCAAGATCCCTGTATTCATATCCCAAGGATTTTTCCAGTCTAAAATATCTTTCCTTCAGATCCTTTGCATTAGCCAATTTATTCCAGGCCTCCCAATCTATCGATCCTTATACCGGAATCAAATGTTCCGCTGAACCAGATGCCTACAGCCCTTCCTACCAGATACTTATCCGGTACAAATCCCCAAAAACGACTGTCACGTGAATGTTCACGGTTGTCACCCATTACAAAATAACTGCCTTCGGGAACTACCCATTCACCGTAATGTCTGTCTCCCTGAACATAGAACTTTTCCACTATATTTGCGGAACTGTCGTGCATTATTTTATGCTTATAGCCCAGAAGATCCTCTGTTCCCGTCAGCCCGTGTTCACTCGTATAACTCAGATTAACGGCCGTCCACATCTGCTGAGAAGCAGGATCCTCAACAGCTGAAATTCTCGTATAGTTCGATTCACCGGCAGGCTTTATGAACAGCTCCCCCTTGTTAAAAACAACGGTATCACCGGGAAGACCGATTATGCGCTTAATATAATCGATTTTTGTATCTTCAGGATACTTGAATACGACAATCTCCCCTCTTTGCGGAGATGATGTTTTAATCCATGTCTCGTTATTCAGAGGGTTACGCAGACCATACCTAAACTTTTCCACAATCACGAAGTCTCCTCTGAGTAAAGTCGGCATCATGGATGCGGAAGGAATCCTGAACGGTTCATAACAGAATGAACGCACAATCAGAACAACAAAGAGTACGGGAAAACAGCTGGCGATGGAACTGATAAAGCCGTTGGAATTCATTATGGCTTCCTTTTCCTTACGCGTCAGCGGTATTCTGTGTGAAATTTCCGCATTCTTTAATGCCTGCTTGCGGCCCGGTTTGAAATAAAGAAGATCTGCAAACCAGAACAGTGCCGACAAACCTGTCGCCACATATAAGATAAGAGTAATGTTATTCACTACGGTACCTCTTATTCACTTCCCACCTGTAAAACGGCCAGGAAGGCTTCCTGCGGAACCTGAACCTTACCTAAGGCTTTCATGCGCTTCTTACCTTCCTTCTGCTTTTCCAGAAGTTTACGCTTTCTGGTGATGTCACCGCCGTAACACTTGGCAAGAACGTCCTTACGCAAAGCCTTTACCGTGCTTCTCGCAACAATCTGACTGCCTATTGCAGCCTGAATGGCAATATCAAACATCTGTCTAGGAATAAGCTCTTTCATCTTTTCCACCAGAAGTCTGCCTTTACTTACCGCATTATCCTTATGGGTAATTATTGCCAGAGCATCAACCCTTTCCTGACTTATCAGGATATCCAGTCTTACCATCTTGGCCGGCTGGAAACGTTTAAAGCTGTAATCAAGTGATGCGTAACCGCGGGACGTTGACTTCAGTCTGTCAAAGAAGTCCAACACGACTTCAGCCATAGGAATCTCATAAGTCAGCGCCACCTGATTACCGTGATAAACCATGTTTGTCTGAATACCGCGCTTTTCCTGACACAGCTGCATCACATTACCGATGTATTCATTTGGTGTAAGAATATTACACTCTGCTATAGGCTCCCTGATTTCAGCAATATTGCTTACCGGAGGAAGTGCTGCCGGAGAATCAATCTTTATGACTTCTCCGTTGGTAAGCTCAATTTCATACACCACGGTCGGTGCAGTGGTTATCAGATCAAGATTGTATTCTCTTTCCAGTCTTTCCTGAATGATTTCCATATGCAGCATGCCGAGGAAGCCGCAACGGAATCCGAAGCCGAGAGCCGTTGAGTTTTCGGGTTCGAAGAAGAGTGAAGCGTCGTTAAGAGACAGCTTGTCAAGGGCTTCCCTGAACGCATCATAATCATCCGTGGAAATAGGGAACATACCGGCATAAACCTGAGGCTTAACCTTCTTGAAGCCCGGAAGCGGTTCAAGTGTTCCGTCCTTCGCATTTGTTAAGGTATCACCTACCGGAGCTCCGTGAATGGTCTTAATACCGCAGACAACCCAACCAACCTCGCCGCAGCAAAGTTCGCGACGATCCTCGAGTTTCGGAGTAAACACGCCGAGTCTGTCCACACCCCAGCAGACGCCGGTACTCATTACCTTAATCTTGTCTCCCTTTCTAAGATGACCGTTCTTAATACGGACAAGAGAAACAACACCAAGATAATCATCAAACCAGGAATCGATGATCAGAGCCTCCAGTTTTCCTTCCGGATCTCCTTCAGGTGCAGGAATCTTTTCAACAATCTGCTCAAGAATCTCATCTACGCCGACACCGGTTTTTGCGGAACATCTTACGGCTTCAGATGAATCAATTCCGACAATATCCTCTATTTCAGCCGCCACGCGATCAGGATCGGCAGCCGGCAGGTCAATCTTGTTCAGTACAGGCAGTACTTCAAGGTTTAAATCAATTGCCTGATAACAGTTGGCCAGGGTCTGAGCTTCCACACCCTGCCCTGCATCAACTACAAGAAGCGCACCTTCACAGGCAGCCAGCGACCTGGACACCTCATAAGAAAAGTCCACATGTCCCGGAGTATCAATGAAATTAAGCTCATAAACCTCACCATTTCTGGCCTTATAGTTTAAGGTTACGGAACGGGCCTTGATGGTAATTCCACGTTCACGCTCTATATCCATGGAATCCAGAACCTGTTCCTGCATTTCTCTCTCAGTCAGACCGCCGCACAACTGAATCAGACGATCGGACAGCGTGGATTTACCATGGTCAATATGGGCAATAATTGAAAAGTTTCTAATATTATTCTTTATCATTCTTCGTAAGGGAGCCTGTAATCTCTTCCAAATTAATCTGTCTCTGTCAGCTCCGGCCGTTAAACACAATCATAATCCGGCATATGATTTCTCCAGGATAATAAATCCGACAGGACGACGGAAACGCTTTTATTACGCATAACGGAGCTGAAATTAAAATTTTATAGTTAAATCAAAACAGCATTATACTCTAATTTTCTACTTTTGTTGTGTATTGCATTTTGGAGTGAAAGGCAGGACCCCGAGCATTCTGGGATTCCATATAGTGTTCTGCATGATTTTGGCTGTAATTGCGGCCGTAACAAATCCGGAAACAAGACCGATGAATGCTCCAACTGCCGCATATATGTCGGCATTTTCATGTCCGGACATGAGCCAGAATGCAAGACCGGCACCGGATATCATGAAAACAAGGGGAATTACATAGGAAATAAAAGAGCTCAGCAAAAGTGATTTTGCCGGAACACCGACTCTCACCACCTGATTAACCTTGGCATCACAGGTGTTTTTCAGTGTAAAGGACATTGTTTTAGGCCCGGAAGCAAAGATATCCGGAACACAGTTGTCTGATTTTTCCGTGCACGAGCCGCACAGGCCGTTAACGCCATATTCACAGACAGCCGTTCTGCATTCTTCGTTTACACTGACAACAAGAGCAAGACGCTCAAGATATGCATTGTTTGAGTTCATTAATTATTTCCGGGTACGCTGTACGATTCGGCAATTTTCTTTTCCGTTTCCACAGGAATATCGCCTACAACAACTATTTCGTATGGATCAGCCCTGTAACGAAAAAGATTGGTTGTTCCCTGTTTGACCACTGGGAACTCACTTCCTTCGAGAGCCTTTATGCGGTATACGGACAGATCAGAAAGGCCGTCGGTATAAAGCAGATGCTCCGCCTCGGAATTTTGATCCGGAATTGAATTCTTTTCTATCTTCACAAGCTCGTAACCGCTCGGAACATATGAAAGCCCCCACCCCAGCTTCCTGATATCTTCAGCACGCTTTTTCTTACTGATGTCAGATGCCGCTGAATCATTATCCGCAGCCTCACCTTCGACTGATTCTGACGCTTCACGATTCTTTGATGTCATTTCGACAATCACCGGATCATTTAGATAAGCCTCGTTAATCTTCTGAATTATTTTATTCGGTTCGGATGTATTAACAAAATGCGTGGCCATATAAGATTCCACCATCTGACCGTCCGTAGGATTGACCACGTCAACCTGCAGCAGAATCTTTGTTATTTCATCAATGTAGAGAACATATCCGTAACGGTCATTCTTCTTCGGTGACAGACGAACCATAAACACGTTTCTGCCTGCGATTCTGTTTCTGCCAATGCTGACCGGAACGTAATTGCTGTACACCTTGTCAAGGGATACCGTGTTAAAACGCCCTATAAGAAAAGGAGGTACACCGCGTTCTACCAGTTCCGGCTGACTACCGGCCCTGAAATAAGCAATAATATTCTCTGCGGAGAAATACCCCATCGGCACTCCGTTAAGATACAGCCAGTGGCTGTACTGACGATTATCCACAACACCGTGGGAAAATGATATCGGTTCTGCCGTTGCCATACTCTGCTTCACGAAATACAGCTCAAAATTTGAACTTCTGTAGGCATTCTGCATTTCACTGAAACGATGTTCGGCACCCAGATTCTGACTGGTTTTGTCTTCCGCCCATAAATTGGAAAAAGGCAATACTGCGGTAAGCAGTACTGCCATGGACAATTTGAATTTATTCAATTTCACCTGTTATCTTTCCTGAACAATATTTCTTCTGGTGAAGTCATGATCATTGAACAGCGCCTCAATGGTATTCATTTCAGCCAGCTTTCTGCGGTTGTATTCTTCCATCTGAGAACCGTCAACGCCGTCCGCCTTAACCAGAGCACTGTTCGCTCTCCGGGCATCGGTAACACCATTGGCTCCGCCTATGTCAAGAGACAGATTATTATCCCCTGAAACAACGGTATTGCTTACCGGCTCTATCGCCATTCCGCCACTGAACACGGAATCATCATTAAAATCGGATTTTTGAACGAAAGGCATACGCTGCGCACCGAATACGCACACGCAGGCTACTGCGGCGGCAACGGCTATTCTCCCCAGCGACCCCCAGAAATCATTTCTAGCCGCAGGTTTCACTTCAGGCAATTCATCATTTACGGCCTTTCCTGCCGGAGCCGAATCGTTCCCGGTTCCGATGTTTATATAAACGGCTTCCGCATCAAGCTTTGCTGACAAAGACTCGCTGAACGAATCCATGTCAACACCGTCAGGAATTTCATTTCTCACGGTGGCACGCTGACGGGTATAAACCTCCCATCTGGACATGCATTCCTCGTCGGACATCAGCTCCAGAAGCTGATCATCCGATAAAGTCTCGCCATCAAGATATGCGGAAAGTAATTCGAATTTGTTTTCCTTAACGCTCATAAGAATACCTCAGCCGTTAACTTCAGCTTTTTCAGAAAGATACTTATCTATTATTTCCCTGGCTCTGAATATTCTGGATCTCACAGTACCCACCGGACAATTCATGACAACAGCAATATCCTCATAGGACATTTCCTCAATTTCCCTGAGACAGATGGCCTGCCTGAGGTCCTCCGACAGGGAACCGAGAGCCTTTTTAATAAGCTTCCTTGCGTCCTCACCTTCCATGATGTTTTCCGGATTGGCAATGTCATGAAGTTTTTCAGAACCGTCATACGATTCTATTTCAGAAGTATCAACATCAACTGATTTCATCTTGTTGGCATTGCTCGTCACAAAATTCATGGCAGTATTGACCGTAATTCTGTAAAGCCACGTATAGAAAGCACTGTCACCGCGAAAATCAGCCAAAGCCCTGTAGGTCTTTATAAAAGCCTCCTGGGCGATATCCTGTGCATCATCAGGATTTGATACATATCTCTGGGCTATACCTATGACTTTGTACTGGTATTTTTTCACAAGCATGTCAAATGCCTGCTTCTTTCCCTGCTGTACCAATCTGACAAGTTGCAGATCGGTTTCCAAATCACTCATTTAGACAGTTATTCCTGTAACTAATCCCTATCATGCACATAATGTAAGACAGAGGTTTTCCATAAAAGTTCAGACATGTTCGGATATATGTTTCATCCGATGTCCGTTCCTGCGTTCGACTTCTCATTTTATCATACAAAATCTAATCTTTTACCTCATATTCATACTAAATTCCGAATTCAGGCAATCTGCTCAATAAGGAGAGTAATCATTATTTTCATAAACAATATCCTAAACACGGTGGTCTTCTGAATCCGGACGGCATACGGACACCCCTCCACCATCACTGACTCTTAACGGCAGATACACACCGGCACACGGCGTCAGACAGGATGAAATGCCAAAATCCGCCATAACCATCCCTGTCAATGTGTGATAAAATGAGAACCGTCTGTTAACTATACAAAACATACATACTTTGGATTCTTAACTTTTTCACACATTTGTTTTCTGTTGTAAAAGTCAGGAAAATCCGGGATGAGAGAAGATTCAAACATGAACAGTAACATAGAACATAATTGTGACGTCCTGGTTATAGGCAGTGGTGCAGCCGGTCTATCCTTAGCTCTCTGTCTGGCATCAAAGGCAAAGGTAATCGTATTGTCCAAATCCGGTCTGAGTGCCGGGTCTACCAATTATGCCCAGGGTGGTATCGCCGGCGTATTCAACACGGCTGACGATAACGACTCGGTTGAAGAACACATTGAAGATACCAAAATTGCAGGCGGCGGGCTCTGCGATCCCGATGCGGTTGAATTCACCCTTCGCAATGCGCATGACAGCATTGAATGGCTGATACAGCAGGGAGTTCCTTTTGATCAGAAGGAAGAAGCCGTTTCCGAAGACCAGTCTCCTTACCACCTTCACCGCGAGGGCGGTCACTCACACAGAAGAATTTTCCATGCAGCGGATCATACCGGGCATACCATCCAGGAAACACTGAACACCAGAGTTCTGGAGAATCCGAACATCACTCTTCTGGATCACCATAATGCGATTGACCTCATTACGACCAGAAAGCTGGATCTCGCCGGAAACCGTGTTGTCGGAGCTTACGTCTTCAACACTGAAACCAACAAGGTTGAAACGGTAAAGGCCAAATTCGTTGCCCTGTGTACCGGCGGTGCCTCAAAGGTATACCAGTATACCTGCAATCCTGAAGTAAGTTCAGGCGACGGTATTGCCATAGCATGGCGTGCAGGCTGTCGCGTTGCAAACATGGAATTCAATCAGTTCCATCCGACAACCCTTTACAATCAGAAGGACAGAAACTTCCTGCTCACCGAAGCATTAAGAGGCGAGGGAGCTCTTCTCAAAAGACCTAACGGCACAAGATTCATGCCGGACTATGATGAGAGAGGAGAACTGGCTCCGCGCGACATCGTAGCAAGAGCCATCGACCACGAAATGAAGAAACTCGGCGTTGAGTGCATGTATCTCGACATCAGCCACAAAACTCCTGATTTCATTCGCAAGCACTTCCCTACAATCTACGAAAGATGTCTGAAATCCGGCATCGACATCATTAAGGAACCTATTCCTATCGTTCCTGCCGCGCACTTCACCTGCGGAGGTGTAATGGTCGACTGTCGAGGCAGAACGGACATTGAATGTCTTTATGCGGTAGGTGAAGTCTCATACACAGGCCTCCACGGTGCCAACAGACTCGCATCCAACTCACTTCTAGAATGCGTTGTTTACGGACAGGCCGCCGCGAAGGATATTCTGGGAAGACTGCCGTTAGCCATCGATCCTCCTGCTATTCCGGCATGGGATGAAAGTCAGGTTACCGATGCCGATGAAGAAGTAATCATTCAGCACAACTGGCATGAACTGCGCCTTACCATGTGGGATTACGTCGGTATAGTCAGAACGGACAAGCGTCTTGAAAGAGCAATGCACCGCATTAAGCTGCTCAAAGATGAAGTTAATGAATTCTATTCAAACTTCCGTGTTTCAAGTAATCTTCTTGAGTTGCGCAACCTGCTTCAGGTCGCTGAACTTATTGTCCGCTGTGCCATGAAGAGAAAGGATTCGGTAGGTCTGCATTACAATGTGGATCATCCTAACAAACCGGCCGTTTATAAGCCTACAATTCTTTCTCCTTTTGAAAATCCGCAACAGTAACGTATTCAGTCGGACATAAATGCCGACAAGAAGGCTGTGGGGCTCCACTCCACAGCCTTCTTTTTTCAGACTGTTATGTCTCAGATTCCACAGCACAGTTTCAGTTAACAGCAGCAGTCCCGCCTCTGTCTGTTCACTGCCAGAGCCGTTCCGGCCTCACTTTTTATGAAACTTAGCGGAACGCCATACACATAACTGAGAAAAGCCTCAGTCACATCCTTGACGTATTTACGTTCAACGGTACCTTCAGGCGTAACGGCCAGTACCACATCATCATCCCTCAGCATAAAAATAAAATCAGGAGAATGCGTAATGACGGCCACACCTTTTCCCTTTTGGGAAACAGTCTTAAGAATCAGTCCGTAATAATCATCCTTTCTCTTTAAATCGAGTCCGGCATCAACCTCATCCAGCATTATAAAATCCGAATCCTGCATCAGAGCCCTGGCAAGACTTACCAGAGCCAACTCTCCGCCACTCAACTGATTAATCATTCTGTCGGCAAGATGACTGATCCCGCATTCCTCCAGAATTCTTTTTGTCTTTTCCTCATTATCACGGGTAAAGGAAAACGGATTGACTGAATTAACCTCCCCCATTGAGACCACTTCCGATACGGGCAGAGGCAGAGATACATTAAAAAACTGAGGAACAAATGCGAAACAGCGGCTTAGCTCTCTTCTTCCAAGCTGACCGAAATCATGTTCATTTATCGTTATTTTTCCCTCTCTGAGGGGCAACAGGCCGACAACCGACTTCAACAGGGTGGTTTTTCCACTGCCGTTGCTTCCGATAATCACATGTATCTTACCCGACGACAGGGAAAAATCAGCTCTGACGTTGTTAAGGGTACAAACCCCGGAAACATTCACAATCATGACGTACTATGCCTCCCACCTTATGTTTCTGGCCATAATCACCAGAAACATCGGAGCCCCTATTATGCCAATCAGAATGCCGATTGGTATTTCCACGTCGGTCACTGTTCTGGAAAGCAGATCGGCAGCCAATACAAAATTACTTCCCATAATTGCACTCAGAGGCAGCAGTGTTCGGTGATCTCCGCCCGCCCACATTCTGGCAAAATTCGGGATAATAAGTGAAACCCAACCGATAATTCCGGCGACTGCCACGGTGCTACAGGATGCAACAGAAGCAAGAATAAGAATAAAAATAAAAAGAGCTCTGGTGTTTATGCCCTGTACTTCAAGGACTTCAGATGGAAGAACCAGCAGATTGAGCTTTCTTGCAAAGATATACATCAGCACCAAAGCAGGGCCGCCGAAAACTCCCTGAATCATTAAATCACGATACCCAAGACCGTTAAGAGTTCCCATCAAAAAACCGGTAGCTCCCAGAAGCGTTCCTTCATCCGGCATGAAATAGTGAAGAATATTTATAAACGAAACGATTAGGGAAGATATCAGAATACCGGTGAGAATCAGAATAAGCTGATTAAACCTGCCTCTTCTGTTTATAAGCCAGGCCACGGTGACACAGATTAATGTAACGCATCCGCCCACTGCCAAAGCTCCGAGAGGAAGCCATAATCCGGAAATACCGCACATCAGAAGCAACAGAGTTCCCAGTGCGGCACCGCTTGATGCTCCAAGCAGATCCGGTGACACCAGCGGATTCTGAAATACGGCCTGAAAGGCCACGCCGGACACGGCAAGAAGGCATCCTACGAGTATGGCATTGAGAACACGCGGAAGTCTTATGTCCCAGAATACCTCGGCATATTCCTCATTACTGAGAGCTTCAGCAAGGGACAGGTCGCTGCCGCCATAATTGATTGACAGAAAAAACAGCAAAACGAATATGACTGTCAGAAATACATATTTATACATAGATAAACCAATAATAATAGCCCTTCAGTACTATAGTTGTTAACTTCTCAGGATTTTAACACTAAAAAAGATTTATTCAGTAATACCACTCAAAATAATGTGACTTTATAAAGGTTTGACCGATGTTCTTCCTTGGACATCGGTTTAATTTTTGATATACTAT
>Ga0256405_10000991_pt1 | contig 84895 bp, 63 predicted proteins | sample RumenRJG_02DNA_FD_189096 | JGI IMG/M metagenome (GOLD analysis project Ga0256405, IMG submission 189096) | Bovine rumen microbial communities from Lethbridge, Alberta, Canada - RJG_02 | ecosystem: Host-associated > Mammals > Digestive system > Stomach > Rumen | place: Canada: Alberta... | reverse complement strand
GGTAGCCTCGCTACTGACTACACGACCAATAAGATTGAAAACAAGAACCGCACAGAAACAGCCAGTGTATTCGGTAGCAACTCTGGTAGCTATCAGTTGAGAAACAACCGCTACACCATTCTCTATGGTGACGTTATGTTGACGTACGATAAGATGTTGACCGAAAAACTCAATCTGAGTGCATACATTGGATGGTCTGGCCGTCGTGAGACTATGCACAACTTGAGCAGCTGGACAAACGGTGGTCTCTCTGTTGAGAACTGGTTCAACCTCGCAGCATCTACAGAGACTCCTGGAACTGAAATGAAAGAAATGAGACTCTTGAAGACTGCAATCTACGGTGACATCACTTTGGCATGGGACAGCTGGGCATACTTAGAGGCAACCCTGCGTAACGAGAAATCTTCAACCCTCTTCGCAGACAACAACTCGTTCTGGTATCCGTCTATCAACGCAAGTATCATCTTCTCTGAGTTGATGAAAGACAAGCGCCCATCATGGCTTGACTATGGTAAGTTCCGCGCATCTTATGGTGTTGTAGGTCTTGCTCCTGAAGTATATTGGGCAACGAAAGCCTTCGACCAAGCTTCAGCTTCTGGCTACATCTATAACCAGCAGCCAATGTCTGTAGGTAACAATGGAATCAAGCCTGAGCGCACTTATGAATGGGAATTCGGTCTGGAAGGAAAATTCCTGAAGAACCGCGCTGGTGTTGAAATCACCTATTATAATAAGAAGATTAAGGATCAGCTCTTGCAGACCACAATGGCTTCTTCTACAGGTGCTACATCTATTAAAATGAACGTGGGTGAATTCAAGAGCCACGGTCTTGAGCTTGCTGCTTACGGAACTCCGCTTCTTACCAAAGACTGGAGAATCGACGTTCGCGGTAACATTTCTTGGAACTGGAACAAGGTAAATAAACTTGCTGACGGTATTGACATCCTCGAGCACAAACGTTGGGACAACGGTGCCGCTTACCTCTACTCTTCAGTAAATGGTGCATTGGGCGACTTCTATGCTTTTGCTCCTCAGACGGATAAAAACGGCAATCCTATTGTTGATTCAGAAACAGGTTGGTACAAACTTACCACAGAGCCTGTGAAGGTGGCTAACGCTATGCCAAAATATATTGGTGGTCTCGGCCTTACCGTAACTTACCAGAACGTATATCTCGACATGAGCCTCGACTTCCGTCATGGCGGTGCGGTATTCAACATGCCTTACGAGTATATGATGGGACGTGGTACGCTGAAAGAGAGCATGGATTATCGTGATGCTGCTCATGGTGGACAGACCTATTACATCGACAATAACATTGGCAACGGCATCGTTCCTGCAACGACCGCTCCTGCCGGCAAGACTCTTTACGATGACGGTATGATTCTGCCGGGTGTAAAGGAAGACGGAACACCTAATGATATCATGATTTCAGCAGCTCGCTGGTACAACTGGTCTTACAACTGGGGTGTTGGTGATCCTACCTACTATTCACACGCTATTTTCAACAACAGCTACGTGAAGGTACGTGAAATCGTTATCGGTTACAACTTCCCGAAATCTATCACAGAGAAATTCCACTGCCAGAGACTCTCTATCTCAGCATATGCACGTAACCCCTTCTACATCTACAAGAATCTTCCTATCTTCGATGCAGAAGCAACTGATGCAACAAGCTGGATTGAGCAGAGCTGGATTGGTGGTTCTACAACTACTACACGTTCGTTCGGTGTATCTCTCCGTGCAAGCTTCTAATTAAAGAAAGAGTTTTTATCAACTAAAAATTTATATGAAAATGAAAAAGATTAAATCAATAATTCTCGGTGCACTTGCTGTTGTTGCATTGGCAGGATGTTCTGATGATCAGTATACCTCTATTTACGATGATCCGGGACAAACAACCAAAGTTACATGCGCAAGACTGATGACAGGTACGTTCTTTGACAAGGACGGACGCGACTACTCTTTCAATGCGTATTGGAGAGTATATACTTGGGATAATATCTTCGGAAAATATGCACAAACTTGTGGATACAAGAACAATTCCGGTGGTGTTTACTACTACAATGATGGTTATGCTAATGACCGTTGGAATGCATTCTACAAGAGACTTGCACAATTCCGCAACCTTGAAGACGTTTATTCTAAGGAATCAGAGGCAGACCAAGCTAATGACATTATCTACAAGAATCTTGCAGAAGTGTTCATTCTTGACCATCTGGCACAGCTCTGTGACCTTTGGGGAGATATTCCTTTCTTCGAGGCAGGTAAACTTGGTGTAACTGGTGACGTTGCCGGTTCGCGCCCCGCATTCGATGACGACGTAGAACTTTACAGACACATGATTAGCCGTCTTGGAGAACTCTACAACGAAATCGTTGCATTCACGCCTTCTAAACTTGTAAGCCAGACCCTCAAAGCTCAGGATTATATCTGCAAAGGCGACCTTGACATGTGGGCACGCTATGCCAACTCTCTCCGTCTCCGCATTGCAACAACTGTAGCACTGAAAGGTGACCTCACTTCCACAGCACAGGCTGCTATCAAAGAATGTGTAAGCCGCAAACTGATTGAAACCCAGGATGCTCAGATTGAATTGATTTCTGACATGGATGGCTTCAAATTCTGGGAGAACTTCCGTGATGGCTATAAAGACATCAACAACGTAGCTTCTCAACCGATGATTGATGCTATGCAGAAGACTGGAGGATACGACCCACGTCTGCAGGTAATGTATGTAAAGAATAAGGATGGAGAGTATGTAGGTACAAACCGTACAGAAACCAACCAATTCCAAACAGAACATGGTTCTGGATTCAACGGATTCGGTAACCTGAGTTGGGAAGAGAGATATTATTCTCATCTTGACTCTGCAACATTCACAGACAACCGTCTGTTCGTAAGCCCCGTTATCACAGCTGCTGAAGTTCAGTTCCTTCTTGCTGAGGCATACCAACGCGGATGGGCAAGTGGAAACGCACAACAGGCATTCATCAAGGGTATTGTTGAGTCAACAAAGTTCTACTACAGACAGAACAACACCTATCCTGGAGCAAGAGGAAACCATTACAAATGTCCTGCTGATGCAAATATTCAAGCCTATGCTACTATGCTGTGGGAAGCATATTCTGACAAGCTGGATGCTATCCTCACTCAGAAATGGGTGAACTTCGGTATTATACAACCTGCACAGGCATGGACAAACATCCGCCGTACAGGTTATCCAGTATTAAGCTATCCGACAGATACACAAGCACAGAACATGAAAGAACTTCCAAATCGTATGATGTATCCTAACACTGAAAAAGCAAATAACCGCGCAAACTACGACGCTGTTGTTGCTGCTCAAGGTGATGATGCTTACATCAAATTGTTCTGGGCGAAATAAAACTCTCCTATAAATTAAAATGGGATATACCTTTGGGGTGTATCCCATTTTTTTTGTTGACAAACTTCAAGATATTTTTTTACTTTACAAAGTTAATTTTGGAGTTATCATTTGTTTTTCAAAGTATTTTTACCGCTGACTTTGAACTTTTTCTCGCAAAAAGACAATTGCTGCAAAGAATTAAGAATTATTATTGCTGACAGATGCGGTTGTTTGCAAAAAAAGCCGTATATTTGGAAGTTCAAAACTGAATGACATCAATGAAACAAACAATAGGTATGAAAAAAATCTTTCTGACAGCTCTCCTTGTTGGTATGGTAACCCTAAGTTGGGCAGGTAACAAAAAACATGTTGTTGACTATGTCAGCACACTGGTTGGCACGCAGTCGAAGTTTGAACTCTCTACGGGTAACACCTACCCTGCCGTCGCCCTGCCATGGGGCATGAATTTCTGGGTACCGCAGACGGGGAAGATGGGCGACGGATGGCAATATACATACAGTGCCGACAAAATCCGAGGGCTGAAACAGACACACCAACCCAGTCCGTGGATTAACGATTATGGACAGTTTGCGGTGATGCCGACCGTCGGAACGGTTTTTGATGAGAACAAACGCGCCAGCTGGTTCTCACACAAAGCCGAGAAGGCTACACCTTATTATTATAGCGTCTATCTTGCCGACTATGACGTGACGGCAGAAATGGCTCCCACCATGCGTGCAGCACACATGCGCTTCACTTATCCCGCCACGGACGAGGCACGACTCGTGGTGGATGCTTTCGACAAAGGCTCATACGTGAAAGTCATCCCTGACGAGAATAAGATTATCGGATATACAACCCGCAACAGTGGTGGCGTTCCTGCCAATTTCAAGAACTATTTCGTGATGGTATTCGAACGCCCATTTGATTATGTTGCCGTGGTGAAAGACAGCCTGATTCTCGAAGGCAGCAAGGAAATTGACTGCGACCATGCCGGCGCTATCGTGGGATGGAAGACACGGCGAGGCGAGCAAATCAATGTCTGTGTGGCATCATCTTTTATCAGCTATGAACAGGCGGAACGCAACTTGAAAGAACTTTCAACAAGTGGATTTGAAGGAACGAAGAACGCTGCGCGCGACTGTTGGAACGAAGTGCTCGGAAAGATTGAGATTGAAGATACTGACATCGACAGACTCCGCACGTTCTACAGCTGTCTCTATCGCTCGGTACTCTTCCCGCGTTCTTTCTACGAGATTGACGAGAAGGGAAACCCAGTGCATTATAGTCCCTACAACGGACAGGTGCGTCCCGGCTATATGTTCACCGACACGGGCTTCTGGGACACGTTCCGTTGCCTGTTCCCACTTCTCAACCTTATGTATCCATCAATGAACGAGAAGATGCAAGAGGGACTTGTCAACACCTACCAAGAAAGCGGATTCCTTCCCGAATGGGCAAGTCCGGGACATCGGAACTGCATGGTGGGCAACAATTCTGCCTCCATCGTGGCTGATGCCTACATGAAAGGACGACGCCACTATGACATTGAAGAACTGTGGAAGGCTGTCGTGCACGGTGCCAATGCGGTGCATCCCGACGTAAAATCCACGGGAAGACTTGGATATGAATACTATAACAAATTGGGCTACGTGCCATGCGACGTAAAAATCAATGAGAGTGCTGCCCGCACATTGGAATATGCTTACGACGACTGGTGTATCTATCAACTGGGAAAGGCGCTCGGCAAACCAAAGAAAGAGATTGATATCTACGCCAAACGTGCGATGAATTACCGACATCTGTTCGATAAAGACCACCGCCTCATGCGTGGAAAGAAGCAAGACGGCACATTTCAATCGCCGTATAATCCCCTGAAATGGGGAGATGCCTTCACGGAAGGAAACGCATGGCACTACACGTGGTCGGTGTTTCACGACGTCGAGGGACTCATCACACTGATGGGTGGACGCGAGCATTTCAACAACATGCTCGACTCCGTATTCAACCTCCCGCCTATCTATGATGACAGTTATTATGGCTTCCCTATCCATGAGATACGCGAAATGCAGATCATGAATATGGGAAACTATGCACATGGCAACCAACCAATCCAACACATGATTTATCTCTATGGCTTCAGCGGACAGCCGTGGAAGACCCAATACTGGATTCGCGAGGTGATGAACCGGATGTATTCTGCTGCTCCCGACGGCTATTGCGGTGATGAGGACAACGGACAGACATCGGCTTGGTATGTCTTCTCGGCATTGGGATTCTACCCCGTCTGCCCTGCCACCGACCAATATGTACTCGGCACACCGCTGTTCAAAAAGGCAACGCTGCATCTTGAAAACGGAAAAGAAGTAGTCATCCAGACCAGTTCCGCTGAACGATATATTGACAGAATGACGTTTAACGGCAGTGAATATACCAAGAACTATCTCACGCATAAAGACCTGAACAACGGCGGACGGCTGGAGTTCAAGATGAGTGCGCAACCCAACTACCAGAGAGGAACATCGGCAGAAGATGCTCCCTACTCTTTCAGCAAGGAGATTGGCACGAAAAAGAGAAAATAAAACACCTTATTATAATATGTACAGAAAAAAACGCTTCCACATAAGAACAATGATGCAGACACACAGAATCTGCATCATTGCATTCGGTTTATCACTTTGTTGCAGTTGGCTGAATGCACAGACACCAACCCCTATCCCACCGCTGCCACAGCCGAAGCAGGTAAAGTGGCAACAGATGGAACTCTACGCTTTCATTCACTTTGGCCTGAACACGTTCTGCGACCGGGAATGGGGCTATGGAGATACGGAGTTGAGTGTTTTCAATCCATCAAACCTCGACTGTGAACAATGGGCAAAGACCTGTAAGGATGCAGGTATGAAAGGTATCATTCTCACGGCAAAACACCACGACGGATTCTGTTTATGGCCGACAAAATACACGGACTATTCCATCCGTAACACTCCTTATAAAGATGGGAAGGGCGATATCGTGGGCGAACTGGCTGCTGCCTGTCGGAAATATGGACTGCGGATGGGTGTTTATCTCTCACCGTGGGACCGTCATCAGGCATTTTACGGGACACCGCTCTATCGTGAATATTTCCACGCTCAACTGGAAGAACTGCTGACACAATACGGCGAAGTGTTTGAAGTATGGTTCGACGGTGCTAACGGCGGTGACGGATATTATGGCGGAGCAAGGGAGAATCGCATCATCGACCGAAAGACTTTTTATGATTATCCGCGTGCTCACCGCACAATTGAACGGCTTCAGCCCGAAGCTGTCATCTTCAGCGACGGAGGCCCCGGCTGTCGTTGGGTAGGCAATGAGAAAGGATATGCCTTTGCAACGAACTGGTCTTTCCTGAGAATCAATGAAGTCTATCCTGGCTATGACCGCTATCCTGAACTGCAACAAGGACATGCTGACGGTGACACATGGGTGGCAGCAGAATGTAATGTGAGCATCAGACCCGGATGGTTTTACCACGAAAAGGAAGATGACAAAGTGAAAACGGTTGACCAACTGACCGATTTGTATTATCGGTCGGTCGGACACAATGGTACGTTCCTCGTGAACTTTCCTGTAGCAAAAGACGGACGGATTCATCCGACAGACTCTGCCAATGCCGTCAACTTCTACCAGCGAGTGCAAAACGAACTGAAAGAGAACTTGCTCAAAAAAGCGACTATCAAGGCTTCCGACTTCCGCGGTAAGGAGTTCACCGTGAAAAACCTTACTGACGACAATTTTGATACTTACTGGGCTACAAAGGACGGCATTACGACTGCTGACCTGACAATCACTTTCAAAAAGCCGACGAAGGTCAACAGACTGAAACTTCAAGAATATATACCACTCGGACAACGTGTGAGCGCTTTCGCCATCGAGTATAAAACCGGAACACGATGGCAGCCGGTGCGGGTAAAAGAGGAACTGACAACCATCGGATATAAGCGACTGGTGCGTTTCGAGACCATTGAAGCCAAGCAATTGCGGGTGCGCTTTCTTGAAAGTAGAGGACCGCTATGTATCAATGAAGCTGGTGCCTATTATGCTCCCAATGGCACTTTGTCATACGAACAGGAAAAGCAATCACATGCCTCTCTCCCTGTAAAGTCCATTAAACTGACGGCTGAAAATGAATTTACCGTTGAGTTGGAACAGGCGCAGACCGTGCGTTCATTATTCTACCTGCCCGCAAGTCATGGTATCATCTCGCATTACGAGATTCTTGCGGGTACATCTAAAGAAAACATGCGAACTGTTGCAAAGGGCGAATTCTCCAACATTCGCAACAACCCAATCATGCAGGAAGTTTATTTTACGCCCACACACGCCAAGTTTATCACGCTCCGGGCAACACAAACCATTCAAGCAAACGAACCTATCAGTTATGAGAAAATCATTATACAGTAAAATCTCTGCTGCACTGTTTTTTGCTATCATAACCTTGACTGGCATTCCATGTAAGGCACAAATCACATTGGTAAAAAACGGGAAGTGCATCGCAAACATTGTTGTTTCTCCAACAGAGGAAAACGTACAGGCAGCCAATATATTAAACCGTTTTATTAAAGAAATTTCAAATACTAAAGGACTCCCTGTCCTATTCCCGTTTTTTCACAATGCACAATCCAAAACATTAAAAAAAGAAATCGCAAAAAAGAACAATATCTTCATTGGATTCTCTCCAGAGGAAATGGGATTATCTCCCAATGATTTAGAAGAAAAACTCAGCGAAGATGCATTTGCAATCGTCACTAAAAATGACAGGCTCATGATTTTCTCCGGTGGTGGGAAAGGGAGTATCTATGCTGTTGTCACACTACTTGAACGATATCTCGGTGTCAGATACTACACCTACGAAACTTACGACCTGCCTAAAAAGACAAACAACCTGGTTCTCCCACAAATCAACCTGACAGAAACACCAGCCTTTCGCTACCGACAAACACAGAGTTACGGGACAGAAGACCCCATATTCAAAGACTGGTTCAGGCTCGAAGAACCTAAAGAAGAATTCGCTGCTAACTATTGGGTCCACACGTTCAACCGAATCCTTCCGTCAGACGTGTATGGGAAAGCACACCCGGAATGGTACTCGTATATTAAAGGAAAGCGTCAGCCTGGCAATCACAGCCAATGGTGTCTGACCAACGAGGAAGTGTTCGAGGCGGCGTGCTCTAAAATCGACTCTATCTTTAAGGCACACCCTCAGATGAAGATGATTTCCGTCAGCCAAAACGACGGCAACTTCACCCAATGCCAATGCGAACGCTGCAAGGCTGTTGATGAATATGAGGGATCGCCTTCGGGCAATCTCATACGCTTTATGAATCGTCTGGCGGAACGATTCCCTGACAAGCAGTTCTCTACCCTCGCCTATCTGTTCAGTATGCATCCTCCCAAGCATACCCGACCTTTGCCCAACGTCAATATTATGTTATGTTCCATTGATGCCAAACGCGAGGTTCCACTCACCGACAATGCGTCAGGAAGGGATTTTGTGAAAGCGCTGGAAGGATGGTCGCGCATCAGCAACAATATCTTTGTATGGGACTACGGCATCAATTTTGACAATGTGGTATCGCCATTCCCCAATTTCCACAACTTGCAAAAGAATCTCCAGCTTTTTCATCAGCACCACGCCACGATGGTTTTTGAGCAAATCAACGCATCGAGGGGAACGGATTTCGGTGAGTTGCGCACCTACATGATGGCTCGCCTCATGTGGAATCCCTATCAAGATGCAGACTCGTTGATGCGAACCTTTATGGAAGGATACTACGGAAAAGCAGCTCCCTATCTTGACCAATATCTGAAAATCATGCAGGGAGCGTTGTTGGCAAGTGGTAAGGAGTTGTGGATTTATGATTCGCCCATCACACATAAAGACGGCATGCTGAACGCCCAACTGAGAAAGACGTACAATGAGTTGTTCGACAAGGCTGAAGCTGCGGTACAAGACGATGAGGAGAAACTGAAGCGCGTGCAAATGACCAGGCTCACTTTGCAGTATTCCGAACTTGAAATTGCACGTACAGAACAGAATCAGGACATTGAAAAGACAAAGAAACTACTTGACTTGTTTGAACGACGGACAAAAGCATTCAACGTACCGACACTCAACGAACGCCGAAACTCGCCAGCCGATTACTGCAAACTCTATCGGGAACGCTTCCTCCCGAGTGGGCAAGTCAACAAGGCTGCTAACGCAACTGTCACATTTATCACCCCACCGGCAGAACGCTACCAGAAGATTGCTGACAAGGCGCTGACCGACGGTCTCTATGGTGGCACGACATACGTGGAAAGCTGGGTTGGATGGGAAGGCGAGAATGCCGATTTCATTCTTGATTTGGGAGAAGAAAAAACTTTTAACCACATATCTACCGACTTTTTACACCAGCTCGGTGCATGGATTCTGTTACCAAAAGGTGGACATTACAGCGTTTCTTCCGACGGGAAATCGTTCACCGACTTTGGCTCTTTCACCTTTGAAGAAGATCGCGATGTCTCTGTCAAGTTTGTAAAGGGAACAGCCAAGAGCGTTTCACCCGTCAAAGGCAGATACATAAAAGTACATGTTGAAACACTCGGCAACTGCCCGTCATGGCATTTCGGAGTAGGCTACCCCGCATGGTTCTTCATGGATGAGATAATTGTTCAATAACAGAACATTACAAAGCAAATATTCATAACTTATGAAAAAGATATTCCTCCTGTCATCTATCTTCTTGCTCACATCAGCAATACAGGCGCAGACAGATGCCCCCATATTGGAAGATGTGAACGACTATCACCTGAACGTTAAGACAACACACATCAACAAGGAGATTCCACGAACAGAATTCCTTCATTTCGACGGGAATCCGTTCTATCAATCTCTCAATGGCACTTGGGATTTCTTTTTCGATGGTCAATGGAACAAGATTCAAGTACCAGGCAACTGGGAAGTGCAAGGATTTGGAACTCCCATTTACACCAATATCCCTTACGAATTCTCACCCCGCAATCCACAACCGCCAGATTTACCGGAAAACAATCCGGTTGGCTACTATAAACGTTCGTTTACCATACCTCAGTCATGGGCGGGACGTAAAATATTCCTGAACATTGGGGGCATAAAGTCTGGCTGCTATGTGTTCATCAACGGACGCTTTGTTGGCTACAATGAAGACTCTAAAAATGCAGCGGAATATGACATTACCCCGTATCTGAAAGGAAATGAGAACGAACTCGTATTAAAAGTGTTCCGATGGTCAACCGGCTCTTATTTAGAGTGTCAGGACTTTTGGCGCATCAGCGGCATTGAACGCGATGTGGCAATCTATTCACAGCCGAGTGTACACATCAGAGACTTCACCATTGTTTCCACACTCGATGAGACCTATCGACATGGGATTTTCAAAATGGACGTTGAACTTGCCGGCTTACAAGAAAAAGGCGGAAAGAAACAAAAATATGAAGTTGCCTATACATTGAAAGATGCAAACGGCAACGTTATTGCTGAGAATGCGACTACTGCCCCTGCATTACAACATTCCATCTTCCAGACAAATATTCCGAACGTTCACGCTTGGTCGGCTGAAACCCCATATCTATACCATCTACAAATAGATTTGAGACAAGCCGGGAAAGTCGTTGAAACGATTCCCTATCATGTGGGATTCCGCAGCATTGAGATTGACGGCAGTTTATTGCGCGTCAATGGAAAACCGATAAAAGTCAAAGGGGTGAATATCCATGAGCATAACCCGGAAACGGGACATTATGTCACGGAGGAACTCATGCGGAAAGATTTTGAACTAATGAAACAACACAACATCAATGCCGTCCGCCTCTCCCATTATCCACAGCAGAGCCGTTTCTATGAACTCTGCGACGAATATGGCTTATATGTCTATGATGAGGCAAACATAGAGAGTCACGGCATGGGATACAATCTGCGCAAGGGCGGAACGCTGGGAAATAATCCAGAATGGTTTGACAAGCATTTGGACAGAACGCAAAACATGTATTTCCGCAATCGCAACCATCCGTGCGTTCTTTTCTGGTCATTGGGAAATGAGGCGGGAAATGGTGTCAACTTTTATAAGACATACACATGGCTAAAACAACAAGAGCAGACAGGTATGAACCGCCCTGTATGCTATGAACGGGCATTATGGGAATGGAATACGGACCTGTTTGTCCCGCAATATCCTTCTGCCGACTGGCTTCAGCAGATAGGCGAACAAGGAAGTGACCGCCCGGTCATGCCATCGGAATATGCTCATGCAATGGGAAATTCCACTGGCAACCTCTTCGGACAGTGGCAAGCCATTTATTCGCACGATAATCTCGCAGGAGGATTCATCTGGGACTGGGTGGATCAGGGGCTTCTGGACAAAAATACAGACAACCATCAGCCAACAAGATTCCTGTATGGTGGTGATTTCGGACAAGACATGCCCAGCGACGGCAATTTCCTCATCAACGGAATTGTTGCTCCCGACCGTACTCCACACCCTGCAATGGCAGAAGTTAAATACTGCATGCAAAATGTCCGGTTCGAATCCACCGACTTACAAAAAGGAGATTTCAGAATCACCAACCGCTTTTATTTCACCGATTTATCCGATTACGACATCCAATATGAGATAAGTGATGGCAAACAGATTGTCCTGAAAAACACGTTCCAATTGAACGTCAAGCCGCAGGATGATGCCATATTTAGCATTCCAAACTGGGAAGAACACCAAAAGCTCAATGGAAAACATTGGGTCAACTTTACGGTTAAGACAAGAAAAGCCGCATTGGGTATTCCGAAAGGACACGTTGTGGCAACCGAACAGTTTATAATCGATGAAGGAGAAACTGACAGACCTTCCAGTGACTCACAAGAAAGAATCACGCTCAAGGAAAGTAAAAACGAGATTGTAATCAAGTCTTCTTCACTTGATTTCGTCTTCGATAAACAGCAAGGGATGGTTAGTTCATATCGCATGGATGGAAAAGAAATTTTCTACGACGGATTCGGACTGCAACCAAACTTTTGGCGTGGTCCCACTGATAACGACTACGGAAATGGTCTCCCGGCAAGGTGCCAAATATGGAAAGAGGCTTCCCGCAACTTCAAGATTCAAAGAATTTCGGCAAAGAGCGGTGGACATCAAGCGACTATCGATGTTGATTATCTCCTGCCAACAGGAAATTCTTTCATCGTTCACTACACAATATACTCTTCGGGAACTGTCAAGACCCACGTGAATTACGAGCCTGCTTCTGCTGACACGCCTGAGATACCACGCATCGGCATGCGCTTCCGCTTACCACGACAATTCCATCAGGTAACCTATCAGGGAAGAGGTCCCGAAGAAAACTATGCTGACCGCAAGCATGGAACGCACATCGGAGTTTATCAAACCACTGCTGAAGAGTTATATTACCCATATATCCGACCACAGGAAAATGGTCATCACACCGATATTAGCTGGCTGCAGCTGACCGATGAAAACGGGAAGGGGCTAACCATCTTTGCCGACTCGTTGTTTGAATTCAATGTGTTGCGCAATAGCGTGGAGGACTTCGATAGTGAAGAAACGACCAGTCGCCCCTATCAGTGGAATAATTTCTCTGCAGAAGAGATTAAAAACCGAGACGAAGCAAAAGCTAAGAACAGACTGAGACGACAGACCCATACGGACGATATTGTTCCACGCAATTTCGTCGAAGTGTGTATCGATGGGAAAATGATGGGAGTTGGCGGTTACGACTCATGGGGAGCCCGTCCTGACAAACAGTTTATGATACAGGCAGACCGCCCTTTCAATTTTGAATTCACAATCATACCAAGATAAAGACTTAACAATAGAAAAAAGAGAAACATCATGAAACGATTTTTATTATTTTTCGCATTTTGTGTCATCAGTTCCATAACCGTCAGTGCACAAAAAAAGTTTCCTTACCAGGACGCATCACTACCCGTTGACCGACGGGTGGACGACCTCATCGGCAGAATGACGCTTGAAGAGAAGATTGGACAACTTCGTTGCACACTGGCATGGGACTATTATTCCATACAGGGTAAGAACGTCGTCCCTTCAGAGAAATTCAAGAAAGATATTCGTGAGGGAAATATCGGAATGTTATGGGCAACCTATCGGGCAGACCCCTGGACCCGGAAATCGCTTGAGAACGGACTCACACCTGAGCTGGCAGCTAAAGCCGGCAATGCCTTGCAGCGTTACGTGATAGAAAACACACGGCTGGGCATCCCGCTTTTTCTCGCTGAGGAGGCTCCTCACGGTCACATGGCTATCGGTGCCACCGTTTTCCCGACAGGCATCGGCATGGCTGCCACCTGGTCACCGGAACTGATTGAACGCGTCGGTGAAGTCATCGGAAAAGAGATTCGCCTTCAGGGAGGACACATCAGTTACGGCCCTGTGCTCGATTTGGCTCGTGACCCTCGCTGGTCGCGTGTGGAAGAGACTTATGGTGAAGATCCTGTGCTGACAGGAGAAATCGGAGCGGCAATGGTACGGGGAACTGGTGGTGGAACACTCCATCGCCCCTACTCCACGCTTGCCACGCTGAAACATTTCATCGCTTACGGCACCACGGAGAGCGGACAAAATGGTGCTCCGTCATTCATCGGACAGCGAGAACTTCTGGAGAATTTCCTTCCACCATTCCGGAAAGCGATTGACGCAGGAGCCCTGTCGGTTATGACTTCATACAATTCAATGGACGGCATCCCCTGCACGGCAAATGGCTATCTGCTGAACGATGTCTTGCGTGGAGAATGGAATTTCCGGGGATTCGTCGTTTCAGACTTATATAGTATTGACGTCATGCACAATAACTACCACGTCACCCATAGTTTGCAGGAAGCGGGCATCCAGTCGCTTCAAGCCGGTGTTGATGCCGACCTTGGAGCCAATGCCTATGCTTTATTGGTTGATGCAGTACACAAAAACCTCATCCGTGAGAAGGACATTGACACAGCTGTCCGACGCATCCTTCGGCTGAAATTTGAGATGGGACTCTTTGAAAATCCATACGTGGAGCCTAAAAAAGCTGCCAAGGAAGTGGGAACGGCACAGGCTAAAGAAGTGGCATTGCAAACGGCACGCGCTTCTGTCACGCTTCTGAAAAATGAACAGCACATCCTGCCATTGAAGAAAGACATGCACGTTGCTGTCATCGGACCAAATGCAGACAACTGCTACAACATGCTGGGCGATTACACGTCTCCGCAACCTGAAGGGAAAGTCATCACCATCTTGGACGGAATCAAGAAAAAAATCGGTGCCGAACATGTAATTTATGCGAAGGGATGTGCCGTGCGCGACACGACGGAAAGCAACATTGCCGAAGCGGTTGATGCCGCCCGGAAAGCCGATGCCGTCGTCGTGTGTGTTGGCGGTTCGAGTGCACGCGACTTCAAGACAAGCTACAAGGAGACGGGAGCAGCCATTGCTGATACGAAAACCATTAGCGACATGGACTGCGGAGAAGGGTTTGACAGGGCTACGCTCGGAGTGCTCGGACATCAGCAAAAACTGATGGAGGCTTTGAAACAAACAGGCAAACCGCTTATCATTATTTATATCGAGGGACGACCGTTAGAGAAAAATTGGGCTCACCGCCACGGCGATGCCCTGCTGACTGCCTATTACCCTGGCGAAGAGGGTGGAACTGCTATTGCCGATGTGTTGTTCGGCGACTATAATCCCGCAGGCAGATTGCCGGTTTCGGTACCTGCCGACGTAGGACAAATCCCTGTTTACTATAACAAGAAGGCGCCTGTTCCACACGATTATGTGGAGATGAGTGCCAAACCGCTCTATCCTTTCGGTCACGGTCTCAGCTACACCTCGTTCGAATACAGCCATCTGCAAATCACACCTGCGGCAGACGGGAAACAGTTCACGGTGAGTTGCAATGTGAGAAACACTGGAAACTACGATGGTGATGAGGTTGTACAACTCTATCTGCATGACGAGATTGCCTCCACCGTACAACCACTCAAACAGTTGAAACATTTCAAGCGCATCCACATCAAACGGGGTGAAAGCACAACCGTCAAATTCCTCCTGACAGATGAAGACTTGTCTGTCATCGGGAAAGACATGAAACCTGTCGTCGAACCAGGTGATTTCACCATCATGGTGGGAGCGTCCTCTGAAGACATCCGACTGACGGGAACACTCACTGTCAAAAACGACGGATATGGGAAATAGCACATTGAACTACGACGTGAGAGAATTCAAATGTTAATAATGTGTTAAAACTATCGTATAAACGCTCATGGCAAACATAAAAAGTGTACTTTTGTAGCATGAAAAACATATTATAACTTAACAAAAAATTAAATTTATGATTATTGGTATTCCAAAAGAGATCATGCACGACGAAGCTCGCGTTGCATGTACACCGGAAACCGTCGAGAAATTTGTCAAAGACGGCTTTGAAGTATTGGTTGAAAAAAGCGCCGGCGATGGTGCACTCTTCTGCGATGATGAGTACATTCAGGCTGGTGCCAAAGTGATTGAAAACCCGCAGGAAATCTACGACAAGGCTGAGATTATCCTGAAGGTGAAAGAACCGCTGTTCAACGAGAAGTTGGGTAAGCACGAGGTGGACATGATGCACAAAGGTCAGTACCTCATCACTTTCATCCACCCTGCCTCACCGGTGAACCACGAGATGGTGAAGAACCTCTCTGCCAAAGGCGTTACCGCCATCACACTGGATGGTATTCCTCGTATCTCTCGCGCACAAAACCTCGATGCTCTGACATCCATGAGTACCTGCGCCGGCTATAAGGGAATCCTGATGGCTGCCAACCACCTCACCCGCTTCTTGCCCCAGATGTTTACCGCTGTAGGTAAGATTGAACCGGCTAAGGTGATGGTTATCGGTGTGGGTGTTGCAGGTCTTCAGGCACTGGCTACGGCTAAGCGCCTCGGTGCGATTACTTATGCTGCCGACATCCGTCCGATGGCTGCCGAGAACGCTGGATCGCTGGGTGCCAAAGTTACGGATACGGGTGTTCCCGCAGAGCTCGCTGTTGGTGAGGGTGGCTATGCCCTCCGTCTGCCGGACGACGTTCTCGTCGTTGAGCGTGAGAACCTGAAAGAGACGATTCAGGAGATGGACATCGTGTTCTGCTCAGCCCTCATTCCGGGCAAGGTGGCTCCTATCATCATCACCGAAGAGATGGTGAAGGGCATGAAGCGCGGTTCTGTCATCGTTGACATCTCCATCGACCAGGGCGGTAACTGCGAACTGACCCCGAAGGGTGGCATTGAAACGAAGCATGGTGTGACCATCATGGGCGTGAAGAATATTCCGGGCGAGCTGCCGACCAGTTCTACTTGGATGTTCTCCAACAACATGTACAACCTCGTGAAATACCTCGTGAAGGACGGCAAGATTGAACTCGACCGTTCTGACGAAGTGGTTGCTAAGAGTCTTGTCTGCATCGACGGCGAACTGGTTCATGCCGGTGCTCGTGAGGCAATGGGACTTTAATCAGTGGAAAATTGATGGGTGAAGGGTTTCATGCCCTTCACCCTTTATTTATAATATATGTAATATGATCAACCCTTGGATTTTGATACTCGTTTTCGTGGTATGCACGGTAGCGGGTTATTTCATTATTAAGACGGTCCCCAGCCTGCTCCATACCCCACTGATGTCGGGTATGAACGCCCTGTCGGGTGTCACACTGGTCGGTGCTGTCACTGCTACGGGCTTTGCCTTGCAGAACGGCTCGGGCGTGCTGGCACAGATTTTTGGCGTACTGGCTATCGTGTTGGCTACCGTCAATGTGTTCGGAGGCTTTGGAGTGACCCACAGGATGCTCCAGATGTTCAATAAGAAGAAAGGAGACAAGCAATGAGCATCATACAGATTATTCTCAGTGCGTTACTCTCGGTGGCTGTCCTGGTCGGCATCTCAATGATGAGCAAGGTCAAGACTTCCGTCAACGGTAATCTCCTCTCTGCACTTGCCATGCTGGTCGGTGTGGTTGCGACACTGCTGTTCAGTGGCGTGGTGTCTGCATGGACCATCTATCCTGCCATTATCATCGGTGCACTCATCGGTAGTGTGATGGCTCGCAAAGTGCAGATGATTCAGATGCCACAGGTCGTAGCGCTGTTCAACGGACTCGGTGGTGGTGCGTCGGCATTTGTCGGCATCCTCTCTGCTTCGGGCATGGGATTCAGCAGCGAGCAACTTTCCGAAATAGCAAGGAATGGCTATGAACCGTTCGTACAGTTTACGTCGCTGTTGGCTATCGCCGTCGGTATGATTACGCTTGTCGGGAGCCTTGTAGCTGCCGGTAAGCTTCACCGCGTATTGCCGCAGAAGCCCATCGTTTGGCAAAATCATTCTGCCATCACCATGCTGCTGCTCATACTTACCGTGGCATGTATCATCGCAGGCATCTTCGTCGAAGGTCCTTCCACACTGCTCATCATTGGCAGCATCGTCTTCTCAGCACTGTTCGGACTGTTCTTCTCCATACGTGTAGGCGGTGCCGATATGCCCATTACCATTTCGCTGCTCAACTCCCTCTCGGGTGTGGCAGGTTCGATTGCCGGTATGGCTATCAGCGACATTTTCCTCGTAGCTGTCGGAGGCATCGTCGGAGCTTCGGGACTGCTGCTCACACAAATCATGTGTCGTGCGATGAACCGCAGCCTGCTCAAGATTCTCATTCCGCCCACCGTCCCTGCTCCGGCACAGACGAAAGCGGTCGAAACAAACCAACAAGATGAAGAATATAAAAAACAATTAGAAAATAGAGTTATGCAATTAGAAGAAAGAATCAAGAAACTCGAAGCCATCGTCAGCGAGCTTGAGGCTCGCGTGGGTACGCTGAATGCCCAGATGGAAGCAACCCCGGCAACAGCAGAAGAAACCGCTGCGGCAGCATCACCTGCCAGCGTACTCGCTGCCGCCAAAGACGTAATCATCGTACCGGGCTACGGTATGGCACTCGCACAGGCACAACACCTCGTGAAGCAACTTGCTGACACCCTCGAAAGCAATGGCGCACGCGTACGCTTTGCCATCCACCCCGTTGCCGGACGTATGCCGGGACACATGAACGTATTGTTGGCAGAGGCTGACGTGTCTTACGACAAGCTGTTCGAGATGGAAGCCATCAACGACGACTTTGCCAAGACGGATGCAGTTGTAGTCATCGGTGCCAACGACGTGCTGAACCCTGCCGCACGCAATGCAGAGGGAACACCCATCTACGGCATGCCGGTACTCAATGTGGACGCAGCACCAGAGGTCATCATCTGCAACTACGACCTCAAACCGGGTTATGCTGGCGTGGAGAATCCGCTCTACACCCGCGAGAAAGGCGTCTATCTGGAACTGGGCGATGCCAAGCAAACGCTTGCAGCCCTCATCAAAGGAATTTAGCAAAAGTCCCTAAAGACCTTAAAGTCCCTAAAGACCTTAAAGACCCTAAAGTCCTTAAAAAGAGCACTCCCCTAAGAGCTTCGGCTTTTAGGGGAGTTTTGTTATTGCTTTCTGAAGTCGGTTCCTGAGCGTTTCGGCATCATTCTTCCGGATGGCGAGCGTCATCTCGCAGGTGTTGTCGAAGTGTTGCGAGACGATGCGCGGGCTCATCTCCTTGACGATGCGCATCACGTCATTCATCAGCGTATAGTCAAATTGTATGGTGACGGTCTCCTCCACCTGCTTCACCACGATTTCCGTATGGGCAATAGCATCGGCGGCAGCGGTGCGATAGGCAACAATCAGTCCGCCCATACCGAGGTTCACCCCGCCATAGTAACGCACGACGACAATCATGATGTCCGTCAGCTCATGCGAATTAATTTGTCCGAGAATCGGTTTACCGGCTGTGCTTGATGGTTCTCCGTCGTCGTTCGCCCGAAACTCCGTCCGTTCGGCGCCGAGCATATAAGCATAGCAGACGTGGCGCGCATCGTAGAACTTCTTGCGGTAGCCGTCAATCAACTCCTTCACCTCGTCCACCGTCGTCACATGGTGTGCGAAAGCAAGGAACTTACTACGTTTCTCGCTGTAGAAGCCCTCCCCTGTCTTTTCTATTGTCTTATATTCATCCATCAAACTCAATCATTTCTCGTTAAAGTCCCTAAAGTCCCTAAAGACCTTAAAGCCCTTATCGCTAAAAAACTTCACGGATGAAACGAGTGATTCATTTCATCCGCGAAATCATTTATGCGACATTCTTTTTATCTTTTCGGTGTTAAGCCATGCGTCCAATCATCGTCAAAGAATCCTCTTGGCAGCTTGTCGGGATTTGGTTTCGTTGAACTGAAGTTCGGATCCCACAAACCGTCATCATCAGAGCCCCAATTCGACTCTTCGAAATCGGTCCGTTTGCCATAGTTTTCATCTGTCCATTCAGTAAATTGACTGGGAGTATAAAGAAGTCGTTTTTCACAAAAAACGATTGTTGATTGCGGACTTATATATTTTTTCCTTTCCATCATCATTCCTTTCATTTTACTGTTTTACAACAACTTTCTTTCCATTAACAATATAGATACCCGGAGCCGGTTTGCCGATCACGCGGCGACCTTGCAGGTCGTAAACAACCTGTTCCGTCTTTTCAGGTTCTGTCACAACGGTTCGGATGCCTGTTACTTCACCATCGCCGAAATAGAACGCGCCACCTTCTTTCGAATTATTGAAGTTGCCAGCTTTCAACGCATCCTCCAAGTCCTTACCAGTGATGAAGCAGCGATGAGCAGCTACCACGGTGCCATTATATCGCCAGAAGCCTAACTTCAGCGATACGTTTCCGTTGCCATCCGGAGCTTTTTGGCGACCCAGAGTCAAAACCGACATTACCCCAACGGGCTTATCTACCAGCGTACCGCTCAGGATATTATCCTCCAGATATGTTTGCATTTCTCCGCCATTCTTCAGGTCCACCCATTTCTCAGGGTATGTTGCCGGATCATATTCAGGTCGATAGATTATGTTCTCTTCATCCACACCATGCAAAACAGGACTCAATGTACTCACATCAATCCCCTCCTTTTCTGCATACGCCTGTGCTATTTCCTGCTGTCTGCTAAAGTCTTCCCAACCTTTAAAGTCGAAGTCCCATACGGTCTTGAACGAATAGAGTCCGGCTGCTGTTTCCGACTTAACAATAACCGGGGTTCTTGCAGGCAGCACCTCGCCTGGCACGCCAACTTCCTTCAATATGAGCTGTGCGTCATAAGGGCTTTCGGGCTGACCTATTTCCTTATAACCTTCTTTAAGACCGGTAACCACATAAACCTTCACGCCATCAGGAATGAGGGCATCGTAGTCGAGATAGATGGTCGAAGAATAATAGTTGGTACCCGTGGGATTGCCCGTAGCACTTTTGGTTGCTGGGTTGATGTTCAGGATATACGGCCAGATATGTGCACGGATTTGGATGTGATTATCCAAGACACCAGATGGCTGACCGTTATTAAACTTAGTGTCGTATTTATAAGTTAACACCTTTCCATAGAGGTCCTGGTCTTTCACTTTTCCACCGTTATCGCTTTTAATTTCATCTTGGGAATGTAGGAAAAGGTGTTCTGTCGTATGTCCGTCAGGACAAACCGCATTATACCCCATCCGTTCGCTAAAATGTTCAAGGGTACCCATAAACGGATTGGCTTCCTCTGCAATCTCATTGGTACCTGCATTGGCATCCTCAATTGATGGGTAGAGTCCTACAGTATTGTCAAGCAGGTGATCAAATCCGCCACCATTAGGCAGCAACATTGCAATCCAGTCTTGCGAGCCGTCTTCAGCTTCTCCCTTTATCGCCTCCACATTCAGGAATCCCACCTGCATCACACCACCAGCCATATTCCAACCCCATTTTGAGCCAGTTTTCTGACCCGTGACAGGAAGTTTTGAGAGATCCAGCGTCAGGAGCATATTGTTCTCACACTGGAACGATGTAAGCCCAGTCAACCCGCTATGTATGTCAAGTGTTTGCAACAGGTTGTCTGCCACCTGTAGCGTGACCAATGCTGAGCCAAGATGTGTCGTATTGACGTTGCTTATCTTATTGGTGAAAACATCTCGAACAATTACCTTCTCATTTCCATTTTCATCTTTCATCCTTGAAGCAGATGCTCCGCCGTTAACCTGTATATTCGCCAATTTTGCGATGTCGGTTGCCGTTCGTCCGGTGCAGGGCATTGTCAAGAAGTCAAGGTCTGTCAGGCGATTTCGCTTGGCATTGAACGAAGTAATGCTGGTGCATCCGCTCAGGTCAACCGTTTCAATCTGGGTCTGCTCAACCCAGAAATGTGTCATTTTGCTACAATCGCGCACGTCAATGGTATGCAGCGGACTATTATAGTTTACAAATCTCGTAATATTGCATCCCTTGGCATAAAACTCCCGCAACGGACTTTCATTGTAGTTTAGTGAACCATCAGCACTTAGCCATATTGCGATGCTGCCTAATCCCGTACCGCTGATATCAAGAACTTCGAGCTGATTATAATAAAACTCACCCTCTGAATGCCAAATAGCTTTTCCCTCTCCAGTAAATTTACCATAATAATTCTTTGTGTCAACACTGCTGTATCCTAAGAAAAGCCCCGTTTCTGAACTTAAAGTTGGAGGAGCATATTTATAGGAAGTTATCTTGGTATGATTAGGAATGCGAAGTTCTTTCGTCGTTGAATTTAAAAGATTGATGGTATTCAAATTCATGGCGGCATTGGTCAAATCCAACTTCTGTACACCTGAATTCATGGCATCGATTGTTGTAAGGTTCGGCAAGGTCTCAGAGCCTGAAGCTGCACCGGTATTGAAGATAACTCCCTTGTGTCCTTCGGTTCCATCGCCCCACTCGACTCCTTTGTCATAGCAATACAAAGTATTAAGAGCACTACAATTCGAGATATCAATCTCATTTACGTTTATGAGAGTGAGAGTTTTGAGGCTTGTTTGGGAGCCTAAATTTACCACCAAATCAGGACTTCCCGTACCTTCTAAGGTAAATGAAGAACCACTGAGATTAGGAAGAGTCACACCCGTTGCGCCAATCACCTTGAGCCAAGTCAAGCCTGAGCACCCACTGAGATCAATATCTTTTTCATCTTCGTTCGTCACATCTATGGTCAGTGGATTTTTATTTTTTAGCAAGTCCGTAACATTGCCTCTACGTATTGCAATAAACCCTGACGGAACGAGCAAATCGGCACCCGACGTTCCCCATGTCATCTTACCATAATCGAAAGTGACTTTCGTCAGACCTGTATATTTCGTCAGGTCCAAAGAGGTAATATTCGTTCCTACGATATTCACTTCTCGCAAATATGGGGAATTGGCTGTTTTTGTTGTCACGGTTGTCAGATTTGCCGAACCGCTCACATCCAATATGGAAACGTTAGATGAGGCGATATTCAGCGAAGTCAGCGCCGTATTTTTTGCCGTCAACGTAAAACCGGCAGTAGAACCAGTGGGAACTGTCCAAGAGGTCAGCGCCGTATTACTGATATCCAGACTCGTTATTTTAGTCTTTGCTGTAGAATTACTCCATGTCAACGAACCCAGTTTCTTATTCTTTGAAAAGTCGCCTACTATCGATGTTGCACCAGACGAGTTCGCATCCGTAAATGAAGTCAGATTCGGAAAATATTCTATACCTTTATAAGTGAGGTTTGCATTATCACCCCCATTAGTAGCATTAAATGAAAAACTTGTTTTCTCCTGCAACGTACTCCAATAGATTTTACCATCAGTACCAGCATTACACTGATTCCTTATCCAAGGTCTGAAATTAGAATGAGGAACAAAATACAAATTAGCATTAACACCATCTATCTGCATACCAATATCATTATTTGAGGCAACATAGATATACCAACTGCTTTTGTTTTCCAAATCCGTATCATCCGTCAGGTATTTCAATCCCGTATCAGAATCAGTCACCACCGTCTGCGCCAGCATGCTCATCGGCATAATCATCAACAATAGAAAGAGTAATTTCTTTTTCATGCTTTTATATAATTTTAAGTTTATTATTATTCCGTTCTTGTTTTCCCATATATATATTATATAAGATGTGCAAAGGTAAGTAATAAGTTTGGTATGTGAATGTTTTTTTTACAAATTTTCTCTACTTTAAAAGGTTATTTAACCAAATAGAACGTAAGATTAAATATTATTAACCTAATTCCATCGCTAAACGAAGAAAAGAATTAACCTAATTCGGACGGAATTGACACCCCACCCCAACCCCTCCCCTAAAATGGGAGGGGAGCGCCTGACGGAAGAAGATACTAATCACACTCCCCTCCTCTAAAATGGGAGGGGAACGCCTGACGGAAGAAGATACTAATCACACTCCCCTCCTCTAAAATGGAAGGGGAGCGCCTGACGGAAGAAGATACTAATCACACTCCCCTCCTCTAAAATGGAAGGGGAGCGCCTGACGGAAGAAGATACTAATCACACTCCCCTCCCCTGAAATGGGAGGGGAACGCCTGACGGAAGAAGATACTAATCACACTCCCCTCCCCTAAAATGGGAGGGGAACGCCTGACGGAAGAAGATACTAATCACACTCCCCTCCCCTAAAATGGAAGGGGAACGCCTGACGGAAGAAGATACTAATCACACTCCACTCCTCTAAAATGGGAGGGGAACGCCTAGCGGAACAAGATACTAATCACACTCCCCTCCCATCGCCGAGGGGAGGGGTCAGGGGTGGGGTCGCCTGTTCGGGTCGATACATCGATCGCCCCCTACAAACGCCATATTTGAATTAAGAATGATGATTAGAGATTGTTTCCTTCCGTCAGGCGTTCCCTCCCTTTGGGAGGGTTAGGGAGGGGCTCCTTTTCACCCGCATAAACATACAGGAAAGGGCGTATAAATATGCAGTTGAACTTTCGTTTTCCAAAAGTTGAACTTTCACCGTCTAAAAGTTGAACTTTTGCAGCCTGAAAGTTGAACTTTTGCAAGCTAAAAGTTGAACTTTTGGAAAGCACCTCCTAACCCACTGACTAACAACAACTTCCACGCCGAGCAGCAAAACCTCCACCTATGCATAAATATACAAAAGCGAAGTTTTAACCGGAGACTCTAAAGACCTTAAGGACCCTAAGGACTTTAAAGACCCTAAGGACTTTAAAGACCCTAAACTCCTTAAAGACCCTAAACTCCTTAACCTCCCCACCTCCCCCACCGCAAAAAAAATCGCGGATGAAACGAATCGGTGAGTTACTCCCTTTTCGTTTCATCCGCGAAATCATCTATGCGACAGGCTTCCTATCGGCTCAGCGTGAAATTATTCGTCCAATTCGTTTTCAAAAAATGCGTTCGACAAATTGTTGTCATCTGGGTCCGTCGAACCGAAGCCCGAATCCCATCCGCCGCCGTTGCCGTTGCCTTCTTCGTCTTTCCAATCCGACTCGTCGAAGTCGGTCTGTTTGCCGAAGGCTTCATCAGCTCCGGTAGAGCCAGGTAAAATAGTTTCCAACAGGTCCTTATCCATGTATGGAATCGTCTCTATTTCGGGTTTTAGATATCTCTCTTTTTTCATACCGTCATCGTTATTTTATGACAACTTTTCTGCCCATGTTGATGTAGATGCCGGGCTGCGTCGGGCGACCGTTCAGACGGATGCCTTGCGGTGTGTACCAAGCGTCGTCAGCAGGATGTGAATCGTTGTCGATGTTCTTAATTGCGGTGGTCTCGTTGTCTTCAGAGAAATAGAACGTGCCACCATCCAAAGAGGTTGAACCGGTTGCTGCATAGAAATCATCGCCGGTGATGATGCATCGATGAGCAGCAACAGTTGTTCCGTTATACGGCCAGAAGCCTATTATCTGCGTTCCCTTCTGTGTTTCATTTGCCAGCACCAATACCGATCTCCTTGTAACGGTCGTGTCAGCTTTCTCATACATATTGAAGTTTTTATCCTCCAGATCCGCTGTGCTGTATTTCTTTCCTGCGATACCCGTCAACAGGTTTTTCACGCCATCATTCGCAAGTTTGGCCTTGAGTTCGTAGGCTGCTGCAACACTGCGTTCATACTCCGGTCTGATGATTCGCTCGTCTGTTTTCTGCACGCCATGCAGAATCATCGGCATCTCCGTTTCATCAAAACCTTCAATCGTCGCGATATTTTCCCAGCCTTTTATTTCCTTGAAGTCCCATGCCGTCTGAAAGTCATAAAGCCCGGCTGCCTTCTTAGACTTCACGAACACCGGTGTATAAGCCGGCAGGATGACGTTATTTTCAGGTTTGGTCAGGTCAATGCTCGGGTCGCTCAGGTCAACATCGCCTTTACCGAACGGGAGCATGTCAAACTGCTTGTCAACAGCAGTTCCTCCGCCATATATGACTTTCGTTGTATCCGTGACGCCGGTAATGTAATACACCTCAACTCCCTTTGGAATCACTGCGTCATAGTCGAGATAGATGGTGCTTGAATAATAGTTAACTCCCCTTGCCTTGGACTGAGTTGACAAGGTCCTGTGATTCAGGTTCATAATATAGGGCCAGATGTGCACACGGACGTCTATATGCGCGTCAAGCGTATCGGCTTCATTAATTTTTATACCTGTCGGCTTGCCGTTTTCTATCGTCTGGTTATAGCCGGTGTTATATCTGTATTTCAGAACTTTTCCGTAGAGATCCTGGTCTTTGTATCCCATTTCATTCTGCGAATGCAGGAAGATGTGCTCTCCCGTGTGACTCGGATCAAATTTGGCATCCAGAAACTCCGTTGCTCCGGCATGCTTTGCCAGGGAGTCGGTCTCTTCCACCTTGCACATCCAAGGATCTGCCTCGCTTGCGATTTGGGCAGAATCTTTCAGCTCACAATAGAGGTTTGGGTACAAGCCCAAGGTATTGTCCATCTTATGGGTATAGCCCTTTGTCGGCAAGTTGAGTGCCACCCAGTCTTTTGCACCTGTATCGAGCGCTACACCGTAATTGCCTTTTATCGTCTCCACATCCAGGAAAGCCACCTGCGGACTCCATTGACCATCCTCCAGATCTGTATGATTCAAAGACGAGAGGTCCATGGTCAGAATCATGTTGTTTTTCACGGAGAAATGTGTCATGCCTGAACCAAGGTTGCTGATGTCCAGATCGGTAAGAAGGTTGGCTTCGCAGTATAATCCCTTGAACGTTCCGTTTTTCAAGTGTGAGAGGTCCAGTTCTTTGATGCGGCTGGTGATAAGCATCGGCTCGCCGTCATATTCCCTGACAACTCGGTTCCTGTCTGTTAAGATCGTATATGAACCGCCATTTACATGCAAGAATCCCAGAGCCTCGATGGCAGCCTGCGAACGCCCTTCACTGGGTTTCAGAAGAAAGTCCATCGTCTCCCAGGGATGGCGGTCTGCGATGAATTTATAGAGACTTCCGCAATTTGACAGCTGCACGTCACCATTACCGGTCAGGCGACCTTGGTTGATAGCAATCTTCTTCAAGTTGGTGCAATCATTGACAATCAACTTGTTCAGCATGCTGTTCTGGCATGCGATATGCTCTATGGCGGTGTTTCCCGTCAGGTCCAGCTCCTCCAAAGCCACATATATTTCATAATCCTCTGCGCCACCAATCTGTCCCGGGTTCAAGCGCAGAATGGAGAGCCATGCATCCAGATCTTCATCGTACTCTGTCTGCAACCGCAATGCATTGCACCGTTTCAGTCTCAGCACACGAAGTTTGTTTCCTTCACTGAAGAAGGTCTTTCCTTTTTCAGGGGCAGTGATTGACTCCTTGCCATCTCCAGTGAGTGCCGGATAAAGACTGAGCGTGGACAAGCTTGCATGATCAGACAAGTCGAGCAACTCTAATGGTGCCCACCAAGACTTGAAGTCCTCAAGGTTTGGAGCCTCGTTATGCGACAAGTCCACCGTTTTGATTCCTGAATTAGAAATATTCAACAACTTCAGGGCACCATTGTCTGCCGACAGTTTCAACTCTTTTGTGGAATCACCATTACAAATTAAATTGACCAAACTTTTACATTCTGATACATCAACAGATTTCACATCAATCACATCAAGAAATTTCAATTGTTTCATACCCGAGAAATCAACCTTAGCGATATTGGGGCTACCTGTCAATCTGACTGTAAGCGCACCTGTCAGATTTTTAGGCAAAACAAGACCACCGCCGGCGGTCAGCTCTACACCTCGCAGATTAGAGAAGGAAGAAAGATCCAAGGTTCCACCTTCCTCCGGCGAGCCAGTCCAATCCCTTATAACCCAGTTTTCTTCATCTGCACTCAAAATCAGATTTCGCGTCGGTGCATCACCATCGTTCGTCTGTCGGAACCCCGTACCGTCATATTTCATATAGCCTCCGGTTCCAACCAGACGGATATAGTCTGACAAATCCCACGGGTCGGCATAACTGTAATTGCCTGAAAGATATGTCCCGGTATTGCTGACATCGAGATATTTCAAAGAACCAGTGTTGGTAGGCAAGGTCAATTTTGATGTAAATTGTGATGATGACACATCGAGTTCTTCCAAATAGGCATACCTTGCAAGATCCAACGTGGACAGCCCCGAAACCCCGGACAGGTACAGGAACTTCAATTGATTATCATTATCAGGCAGTGTCAGCGACGTGAGGTTCAACCCGTTGGCTGTAAGCGATTGCAAGTTACTGCACGAGCTGACATCCAACGATGTAAGACCGGAATTGGTCACATCCAAGACTCTCAAACCTCTCAAGCTATTGAAATTGATGCCAAAAGATGAAATATTTATATCCCGCGCAATAAAGTTTGCAAGCGTATTTACCGAGCCCGAAGGGATAGACAAACTTGTCAATTTTGTATTGCTGATATTCAATTGAGACAATCTAATCGTTGGCTGCGTAAAGGTCAAGGTCTCCAACTTTGTATTTTTCGACAAATCCAACTTTACAGAAGCAGCACCGGATGAATTAATAAGTAATTTTTTCAGATTGCGAAAATACTCTATCCCTTGATAATCATCAAAATTCTTCCATCCAGACGGATCTAGCTCCTCAATAGCATCAAGATCCGTCTTATACCATTTAGGATTATTGTTGTTCCACTTCCCCCGAAAATTACCTCGCATACCTGGACCCGGGATAAAATGGGTATGAGCGAATACTCTGCCATCCTCAGTGGTGATATTACCAGAACCTGCAACCCAGATGTATGGTCCTTTTCCATCTTGGTCATCAAGATATTCCAGACCATCAATCGTTACGACAACGGTTGCCATCACGCTCATCGGCATAAGCATCAGCAACAAAAAGAGTAATTTCTTTTTCATTTTCTGTATGATTTTAATTTGTTCTTATTCCGTTTTTGTATTCCCTATATTATATAAAGATGTGCAAAAGTAAATAATAAGTTCGATACCCAAACAGTTTTTTACAACTTTCGGTAATTTTGAAAGGTTATTTAACTAAACAGATGGAACGATTAAGGATTATTAAGAAAATAACTGGGAACTGGGAGGACTGGGAAGACTGGGAGCCCTGAGAAGGCTGGGAAGGCTGGGAATCTTGTTTGAGGTCGTAGTGCTCTCAGGACTCCCAGCCTTCCCAGAGCTCCCAGTCTTCTCACCCTTTATTCCTATCTCGCCATTGTTTTCTTGCTTGCGACATTTGTTCGCGGATGCCGCCATGCCGGAGAAAGTCGGCTTTAAGTTTTTCGATTAGTCTTTGTAGAAGATAGTCGGTCTGGTGGATGAGAATCAACGCGATATTTGCCACCGTCTCATCGTCACGCATCTTGCAAACCTTCAGATAGTCAGCCGGACGGCTGTGTGTCTTGCACCATTCACGCGCTGACTGGCATCGCGGATCGTCAGTCAGCCACGGCACCCTGTCGTGTGTACGCAGATAGTCCTCATAATCTTCCTGCAATTCACGAAGACTTGCCTTTGCCACATTCATCAATTTGATGTTGTTTCCATCGAGGTGGTGCCTGCCTCATTTCCTTCAGCGATATTCTGTTTCCCCGAGCGCGCTGCCTGTTTCATCTGATCGACTGTACGGTCGCCTGTTTTCGGAAGGTAGTGCTCAATAAAATAGCAAGTCAAATCATAAATGCATTCCGCCTTCTGAAAGACGACCAACTTTTTGTAGTCGCCTTTCGAACGGAGAAAATCATTGGCTTCAAACATTGTTTCTGGTTTTAATAATTAATGGGAAGTCTGGGAGGGCTGGGAAGTCTGAGAATTCTGAGAATTCTGGGAATCTCGCTTAAATCGTAGTGTTCTCAGGGCTCCCAGCTCTCCCAGTGCTCCCAGCTATACTCCCAGTTCTTTCCTGATTTGCTCTATCTTCTCGCGGCTGGCGGCGAGGCAGCGCTCATAGCAGCCGGCGCAACGCATGGTGGAATCTTTCACCTCGAGATAGAATTTGATCTTCGGCTCGGTACCCGATGGGCGGACGCTCACTTTCGTACCGTCCTCGCAGAACCACTGGAGCACATTGCTCTTGTCGGGCATCGCGAGTTGCTCGGTGGTGCCGTCAGCCTTCCGCATCTCGAGATTCTGGAAGTCTTTCCACACCACGACTTTCGAACCGCCGAGCTGCTGCGGCGGAGTGTGACGGAAGTTCTCCATCATCTGGCGTATCTCGTCGGCACCTGTCTTTCCGGGACGCACAACGTTGATGGTATATTCATGTGAGAACCCGTACTCAAGATAGATATCCATGAGCAGGTCGTAGAGTGTCTTGCCCTGATCTTTTGCGTAGGCAGCAATCTCGCAGATGAGACAGATGGAGGCTGGTGAGTCTTTGTCGCGCACCTTGTCGAAGGGCAGGAATCCGAACGACTCCTCACCGCCACCGATATATTTCTTCACACCTTCCGACAGGCGTATCTCGTTGGCAATCCACTTGAATCCCGTGTAGCAGTCGCGCAGCTCCACGCCGTTTTTCTTGGCAATCTCGGCGATGACCTCTGTGGTGACGATGGTCTTCACGAGGAATTCATTGCCCTTGAGCTGTCCGAGTTTCTTCTTGTTGGCGATGATATACCAGCAGAACATCATGCACGTCTGGTTGCCGTTGAGTATCTCCCACTCCCCTTTCGCATTGCGGCAGACGATAGCGAGGCGGTCGGCATCGGGGTCGCTGGCGATGACAAGGTCGGCATTGAGTTTCGTTCCGAGCTCCATGCCCATTGTCATGGCTTCCGCATTCTCAGGATTGGGTGACACGACGGTCGGGAAGTTGCCGTCGATGACCATCTGTTCGGGCACCACGTGGATATTCTGGAATCCCCATGAGCGCAGTGCCTCGGGAATGATGACGCGACCGCAGCCGTGCAGCGGCGAATAGACAATGTTCAGGTCTTTCTGACGGAGAATCACTTCCTGGTCAACCATCGCCTCTTTCACTGCCTGCAGATAGTCCCAGTCCATCTCGCCGCCGATAATCTGAATGAGGTCTTTGTTGCCCTCGAACTTCACATCGCCGATTTTCACCTTGTTCACTTCATCGATAATGCCTTTGTCATGCGGTGCAAGCACCTGCGCACCATCGTCCCAGTAGGCTTTGTAGCCATTGTATTCCTTGGGGTTGTGCGACGCCGTCACGTTCACTCCCGCCTGACAGCCGAGGTGGCGAATGGCGTAGGAGATTTCGGGTGTCGGGCGGAGACTCTCGAAGAGATAAACCTTGATGCCGTTGGCAGAGAAAATGTTGGCAACGGTCTCGGCGAAGAGCCGTCCGTTGTTGCGGCAGTCGTGTCCCACCACCACACTGAGGTCGTTGCGCCCTGCGAAGGCTTTATTGATGTAGTTGGCAAAACCCTGCGTCGCCATTCCCACGATATAGATATTCATGCGGTTGGTACCGGCACCCATGATGCCACGCAGTCCACCCGTTCCGAACTCAAGGTCGCGATAGAACGCATCAATCAGTTCGGTCTTGTCACTATTGTCAAGCATTGCTTGCACGGCTTTTCTCGTTGCTTCGTCAAACGCTGGCTGAAGCCATTCTTTTGCTCTTGCCTCACACTGGGCAATCAGTTGTTCGTTGTTCTCCATAATCTATTGTTTTTTAATAATTAAAGTCTTTAGCGTCTTTAAGGTCCTTAGAGTCCTTATTCTATGCAAAGATAGTGCTTTTTTCAGATGTAAGAAAGCAAAAGTACAAAAAAAGCATTATCTTTGCAGCAAAAAAATATATGGAGATACATCTGACCGGCATCATCATTGCCGTTTCCACCTTTCTTATAATAGGGCTTTTCCATCCGTTGGTCATCAAGGTGGAATATCACAGTGGCACGCGCTACTGGTGGGTTTTCCTCGTGGCTGGCATCATCAGCATCATTGCTGCCCTGTTCGTGGAAGCGGTGATTGTCTCATCCCTACTGGGCGTTTTGGGTGCCTCGCTGATATGGTCCATCGGCGAACTGTTCCACCAAAGAATACGGGTGAAGAAGGGGTGGTTTCCCATGAATCCGAAACGTAAGCACGAGTATGAAGACTGAGCTCATCGCGGTCGGAAAGACTGTCAACCCGCACATCAAGGAATGTATTGCCGACTATGCCTGTCGCATCGGTCATTACATGCCGTTCAGCATGAGCATCATCCCCGAACTGAAAAGCACCAAAAATCTTTCAGAAGAGCAACAGAAAAAACTGGAGGGCGAACTGATTCTCAAACAGTTGCAACCAACGGACACGGTCGTTCTTCTCGATGAGCACGGGAAAAGTTTCCGCAGCATCGACTTTGCCAAATGGCTTCAACAGAAGCAAGCCGTCAGTCGCCGCCTCGTCTTTGTGATTGGCGGTCCTTACGGCTTTTCCGAAGCGGTCTATCAGCGGGCAAACGAGAAGCTCTCACTCTCACCCATGACCTTCTCCCATCAGATGGTGCGACTGATTTTCACCGAACAGCTCTACCGCGCCTGCACCATCATCAAAGGCGAGCCGTACCATCACGAGTAAATTTTTATCCTTAAGGACTTTAAAGACTTTAAGGACCTTAAAGACCCTAAGGACTTTACACCATAAAATAAAATCAACTTTATTTTGTATTGTTCTCGCTAAATCGTAACTTTGACCATTGTCCAAATTACTAACGCTCGGAAAAATGCAAATAAATTTGCTTTTTCACTCGCTAAATCGTAACTTTTTATAACTTACTCACGCTCGACAATAAAAAAGAATGTGATTCTTTTTGTATTGTTCTCGCTAAATCGTAACTTTGCAAACGAAAAGAATAACAAACTATTGAATATGGCACTGATAGAATATAAAAACGTCAATATCTCGCACGACGAGAAATACGTGCTGAAAGACATCAACTTCACGGCAGAGGAAGGACAACTGATATATGTCATTGGTAAAGTGGGAACGGGAAAGAGTTCGCTGCTGAAAACATTCTACTGCGAACTGGACATTGACAGCTGCGACACTGCCACCGTGCTCGGACGCGACCTGACCACCATCCGCAGAAAAGAAATTCCCGCACTCCGCAAGGAGATGGGCATCATCTTCCAAGACTTCCAACTGCTGCACGACCGCAGCGTGTTCAAGAACCTAGAGTTCGTGCTGAGAGCTACCGACTGGAAAGACAAAAACGACATCAGAAGCAGGATTGAGGAAGTGTTGCAACAAGTAGGGATGGAAAGCAAAATCGAGAACATGCCGCACGAACTCTCGGGCGGTGAACAACAACGAATCTCCATCGCACGTGCACTGCTGAACAACCCGAAAGTGATTCTTGCCGACGAGCCGACCGGTAATCTTGACCAAGAGACTGCCGACAATATCTTCGAACTGCTCAAAAGCATCAGCGAACAGGGAACGACCGTCATCGTCACTACGCACAACATGGCGCTGCTGGACAAGTTCCCCGGCATCGTCTATGAATGCGAAGACGAACTGATGACCATGAAAAGTGAAAAGGAGTAAGAAAGAATGAAAGTCATGAAATTCGGGGGAACCTCTGTCGGCTCCCCAGAACGCATCAAAAACGTGGCGGCACTGGTCACCAAATCGGGAGAGCAGACGTTTGTCGTCCTCTCAGCCATGTCGGGCACGACCAATGCGCTGGTAGAAATCTGCAACCACCTGTACAGAAAAGAGAAGACACAGGCAAACAAACTGATTGACACACTGGAAGAGAAATACCGCAACCACATAGATGAACTCTATGAGAGTGAGACGTGGCGCGAAAAGACACACGCCTATGCTCGGGAGGTTTTCGAATATCTCCACTCGTTCACCAACGATATTTTCACAAGTTACGAGGAGAAAAACATCCTGGCGCAGGGTGAACTGCTCAGCACGACGATGATGACCAACTATCTCACTGAGCAGAACATCAAGGCGATGCTCCTGCCGGCACTCGACTTCATGAAGACCGACAAATACGGCGAGCCCGACCAACCCTATATCAGGAAAAAGCTCACCGGACTGATGGATACCCATCAAGGATACCAAATCTACGTCACGCAAGGATTCATCTGCCGCAATGCCTTCGGAGAGACCGACAATCTGCAGCGTGGAGGCAGTGACTACACGGCATCGCTCATCGGGGCGGCGCTCCAGTCAGAAGAAATACAGATATGGACCGATATTGACGGGATGCACAACAACGACCCACGCATCGTGGAAAAAACAAGTCCTGTGCGCCAACTGAGTTTTGAAGAGGCTGCCGAACTCGCTTTCTTCGGAGCCAAAATCCTCCACCCCACTTGCATACAACCGGCGAAAGACAGCGGTGTGCCCGTGCGTCTGCTCAACACCATGCAGCCAGAGGCGGAAGGGACGCTCATCAGTCAGGAGACCTGCATGGGAACCATCAAAGCCATTGCAGCCAAAGACGACATGACTGCCATCACTGTCCATGCAGGGAAAGGGACACCTGTCAGCACATTCCTCAAACAGGTGTTTGACGCCTTTGAACACTATCAGACACCGATTGACATCGCGTGCACCTCACAAGGAGGAGTCACCCTGAGTTTCAACGACAACCGCCACCGCGACGACATCGTGGAGGAACTGAAAAACATCGGCACCGTTGAGACAGAACCCGACTGCTGCGTCATCTGCGTGGTCGGCGACCTGTTCTCTCAAGAAGTTGGCTACGATGCCGTCATCCTCAACACACTGAGAGACATTCCCGTCAAGATGGTCTCCTACGGCGCATCGGAACATAACATCTCCCTGCTGGTGTCTATGACCGACAAGAAAGAAGCACTGCAACGATTGAGCAACACCCTATTCTATCACACAGAACCATGACAACAGAACTCATCATATCCGCAGCAGCACTGGTTATCCTAGCAGCAGTCACACCGCTGTGCAACATCTTTTTCAGAAAGATAACGGCAGTCAGGCAAGCGGACGAAACGCCGGAAATGCCCAAAGTGTCAGTACTGCTGACTGCGTTCGGGCATTCCGAACAGCTCGAAAACCATCTGCCAGCTTTTCTTACACAGGAGTACGGAAACGACTATGAAGTGATTGTCGTTGCAGAAAAAGGCGATGCCGAGACGGAAGACGTATTGAAACGAGTTGCCGACAACCCGCATCTATACATTACTTTCATTCCCGACTCATCAAGATATATGAGCCGGAAGAAACTGTCTGTCACGCTCGGAGTAAAAGCAGCCAAACACGAATGGATTATCATGACTGACCCGTCAACGGCTCCCGCCGACAGCCACTGGCTTCAGAACATGGCAGCCCATTTCACGGAGAAGAACAACCTCGTGATGGGCTATACCCAATATGAAGCCGACACCCCCTCCTACTACCAGTTTGAGCATTTCCGGACTGCCTGCTATCTCATGCGGAAAGCCCGAAAAGGAAAGGCATTCAGGACGAACATGCCCCTGATAGCTTTCAAGAAAAGCGAGTTCCTCGAAAGAAATGGCTTCCAAGGAAACCTCAAATATATCCGCGGAGAATATGACTTCATGGTAAACAAATATGCCCAGCGGGGCATGACCGTCGTCGCCACTGCCCCGGAAACACGGCTGACGGAAAGCTGCCCATCGCTCAAGACGTGGCGGAACAAACACATCTATTATCAAGAAACAAAGAAACATCTGGAGAGGCGGTTCATGCCCAGACTGACCTACCGATTCGACATGGCGATGATGTATCTGAACTATGTCGCCATACTGGGAGCGCTGACCTACTCATTGTTCACACAAGAATGGCTGCTCACCGCTGCCGCAGCGGCTGCCCTCCTCATCACCATCATTCTCAGAACAGCCATTGCCCGGAAAGCCATGCGCCGCTTCGACCTCAGCATACCCGCATGGAAAGTCACGCTCTATGAGCTGCGACTGCCCTGGACCTATCTATTAGCAAAAATAAGATATTTAAGAACCGACAAATACGACTTCATCAGCCACAAACTATGAAAATCCTGCATGTCATTCCCCCTTATTACAAAGACGACGAGGTGCTCGACAGCGCCTTGTCGCTAATCGGACGCATGCTGGATTCGACAGAAATCCACGTAGCGGCTTTTGAGGAAGACATGCAGAAAGTTGCCACCCTGCCCATTACCTGCCACACCATCCATCACCGACATCCGCTGACCGAATGGATATCGGTGCCGTCACAATATATCAAGATTCTCTATCAAGTGCTGCCCGACGTGGTACACATACATGGAAGTTGGAATCTTTTCGGTGCCAACGTGGAGAAATGGTCGCGAAAGAGGGGTTTCAAGGTGGTCTTGTCGCCACACGACCGGCTCCGAAAACATGTTTGGAACTTAGGCTTTTTCAAAACAAGGCTATTGCCCACCGTCTGCTATCAGCGCAGCATGGTGCGCCACTGCTGTGCCCTGCATGCAGGCAATGAACAAGAGAGGGACAACCTTGCTGCACTCAAGTGGAACCGCCACATCACCATGGTGCGACACGACCAGCCACACCTGATGCAGGCGTTCTACCAGAGAGTCATCGACCGCGACATTCATCGACAAATGTCGGTGGACGAGCGACAGAGCGTATGCTACCTGTTACACACGGCACTTTCAGGAGACCTGCGTCAGCCCGACCGTCTCCCCACGAGCGTCATGGAACGACTGAGCGCAGAACAGTGGAGACACATCTTCATCTACACACAAAAGGAAGAGGTGACAGACCTTATCCTGAAAGGTATCGAGATACAACAGTTGCAAATCCCCTACCGCCATCCTGTCAGTGCACCGCCGACAGAGAGCAACATCCCACTGACCCGGGAGAACGGACTCGTCGGCATGTTGGCAGATGTACGGAAGCATGTGAAGAAACGCACCGTCACCCTGCGCCACCTGTCCGACCTATACCAGACATTCATACAACTCGACTGCGACGAGGACGAGCTATGCCGGGAGCTCAAGGAGAAGAAAATGGCACGCTTCACAGCCCGCATGGAACAAGTGCTCTCGGAAATATTCTTCCTCACGGAAGGATTCATGCCCGTCAGACAACGAAACGACAACCATACAGAAAAAATAAGAAAAAGTATCATCCTAAAACCTTAACACTATGAAAAAGAAGTATGATATCGAAAAAGACTTGGCGTATCTGGAACTGCTCTCACAGTCGTTCCCGACCGTAGCAGCGGCAAGTACGGAGATTATCAACCTGCAAGCCATTCTCAACCTGCCCAAAGGGACTGAGCACTTTCTGGCAGACATTCACGGAGAGTATGAAGCTTTCCAACATGTGCTGAGAAACGCTTCAGGAAACATCAAGCGAAAGGTGAACGACCTGTTCGGAAACGAATTGCGCGAGGCTGAAAAGCAAGACCTCTGCACGCTCATCTACTATCCGGAACAGAAGCTGGAACTGATAAAAGCGTGTGAGAAAAACATGAACGACTGGTATCACATCACGCTTCACAAACTGATTCGCGTGTTGCGCGACGTTTCCAGCAAATACACCCGCTCGAAGGTGAGAAAATCACTCCCGAAAGACTTCAGCTACATCATTCAGGAATTGTTGCACGAGCGCACCGATGATGCCAACAAGTCGGGATATGTCAGTGCCATCATTGACACCATCATTAACATCGGGCGCGCCGATGAGTTTGTCATTGCCATTGCCGGCGTCATCCACAAACTCGCTATCGACCAACTCCACATCCTGGGCGACATCTACGACCGAGGACCGGGTGCCCATCTGATTATGGACCTGATGGAGGAATACAACTCATGGGATATCCAGTGGGGAAACCACGACATCGTATGGATGGGAGCATGTGCAGGAAACGATGCCTGCATCTGCAGCGTGATACGCCTCTGCCTGAGATATGCCAACCTGACGACACTGGAAGAAGGCTACGGCATCAACCTCGTGCCACTTGCCACCTTCGCCATGGAGACTTACGGAAACGACCCCTGCGAGGAATTCATTCCTAAATATAGCGCAGAAAGCAGCAACATGGACGAGAAGACCCAGCGACTTACCGCCCTCATGCACAAAGCGATTGCCATCATGCTTTTCAAGAAGGAAGCACAGCTTTATGAAAAGTATCCGGAGTGGGACATGCAAGACCGAATGCTGCTCAACCATATCGACTACAAAAAAGGAACCATCATGCTCGAGGGAAAGAAATACAAGCTGAGCAGCAATAACTTCCCGACCATCGACCCGAAGAATCCCAACCAGTTCACACCCGACGAAGAGATTCTGATGGAGAAACTGCACCGCTCATTCACAAAATGCGAAAAGCTGCAGCGCCACATGCGCACCATCCTCGCACACGGCTGCATGTACACCATCAGCAACAACAACCTCCTCTTCCACGCATCGGTTCCCCTCAACGAAGACGGAACGCTCAAAGAGGTGGAAGTATTCGGAAAGAAATACAAAGGAAAAGAGCTGCTCCACCAGACAGGCATGCTGATACGAACTGCCTTCCAGAAAGGAGCCGACCCCGCGGAGCGGAACTACGCCATCGACTACTTCATGTATCTATGGTGCGGAAAAGACTCGCCGCTGTTCGACAAGTCAAAGATGTCCACGTTCGAGCGTTACTTCATTGAGGATAAAAAAACCTTCCACGAAGAAAAGGGATACTACTACAAGCTGAGGGACAACGAAGCCGTATGTGACTATATTCTCGACGCGTTCGGTATCAAAGGAAAGAACCGGCACATCATCAACGGACACGTTCCCGTGCACGTGGTGAAGGGAGAAACGCCCATCAAAGCCAATGGAAAGCTGATGGTGATTGACGGCGGCTTCTCACAAGCCTACCACAAAGAAACAGGTATCGCAGGATATACGCTCATCCACCACAGCCGCGGATTCCAACTGATTCAGCACCAGCCGTTTACAAGCACGGAAGAGGCTATCAAAAACGGTACCGACATTATCAGCACTACGCAGATTGTGGAGATGGCATCGCACAGAATGCTCGTTGCCGACACCGATAAGGGAAAGGAACTCAAAAAGCAGGTGGAACATCTCCAGGAACTGCTGTACGCATACAGACGCGGCATCATCAAGGAAGTGGTGCAATAACCCACAGCCCTTGACCGCAAATCATATAAATTCTGTAACTTTTCACTGCGCCCCGACAGCTCGTTTGCCGGGGCGCAGTAATTGTATATTTATACAACGGCTGAGGATTCGAAAAGCGATTTGTAAACGTTTGTATTTCAATGACTTAAATATGGCTTTCCAAAAGTTCAACTTTTGGAAAACGAAAGTTCAACGGTATATTTATACGCCCTTTCCTGTATGTTTATACAAGGGTTCTGTTGGTGGAAAAAACATCAGCGCACCGTGATGTGGAAGCAGCCCTGCTTGACCTCATACTTGATGTAGCACCTGCCCGACTTGCGCATGTCGTCCAGCACTTCGCTCAACACCCACTTCAGCGTGTCGTTAGAAACCTTCCTACCCACATAAATGCCAGGAGCCGAGACCGCCTCATAGCGGTTGTAACCGATGTCGAACGTCGTGCCATACATGTGGCAACTATTCTCCGTGGCATTTTTGTTGTGACTACGCAGACGCTCCACGTCAGCCTTGCTGCGCAAGACACTGGTGACCACGAAACGATGGAGAGGCACGCCCTTCACCTGAAGACTGTCGAAGAAACTGTGCCCGATGTCCTGTAAGAGCAATGCCGCACGAGGAACGAGGTAAGGAATGCTGCTATACAGCTTGTCCACCTTGTAGTAAGGATTGGCTGCGATATAGACCAGTTCCATCTTCCGCCGTTCCGCCTCTCCCCTGTCAGCCACCGGTCGAACGCCATGCTGCCGGGCGGCTTCCATCTGCACATCGTTCGAGTCGGGGAACGCTGCAGAATAGCTCGGGACACTGTATATCGGATGTTTCACAAGGTTTCCGTCAGCATCCTCAAAACGGGTTGTTGACGGAAACAGTGACTGTACGGAAGACTTGACGGAATCTACCGATGCCACCTCCTGGACCTCGGAGAGCGTATCCTGTACGGACACCAGAGGGACACCCGGCGAATAGGATGATGAAACGCGAGGAAAGATGCAGCGCACCAGTGCCAGTACCAGCACCAGCACCCCAAATCCCTGCAGATATCGTTTTCCTCCGGAAGTCATCGTCTTTTCTTTTTATTTCTGCCCACAAAATTACGAAATAAATAAAACAACAGACAACAAACGATAAAATATTTTTCCCACAGAAAGAAAAATAACCAATTCGTTTTGTTTTATGAGCGATTTGCACTATCTTTGCAGCATAAGTGAAGATAAGAACAATATGGACAAACAAGAAATCAAAACGAATGAAGAAAGACAAAGCCTCAGCTTTGTTGAACAAATGATAGAGAAAGACCTTGCCGAAGGAAAGAACAACGGACGCATACAAACCCGTTTCCCGCCCGAACCGAACGGCTATCTCCACATAGGACATGCAAAGGCCATCTGCATGGACTTCGGCATCGCAACAAAATATAATGGCGTATGCAACCTGCGCTTCGACGATACCAACCCGAGCAAGGAAAACAACGAATACGTCGAGAATATCCTCAACGACATCCATTGGCTGGGCTTCCAGTGGGGAAACGTCTATTACGCATCCGACTACTTCCAGCAACTCTGGGACTTCGCCGTGTGGCTGATTGAAAAAGGACTGGCTTACGTGGACGAACAGACTTCGGAACAAATTGCCGAACAAAAAGGCACACCGACAGAAGCCGGCACCAACTCACCCTATCGCGACCGTCCCGTCGAGGAAAACCTCGCCCTCTTCAAGAAGATGAATACACCTGAAGCCGAAGAAGGCTCCATGGTGCTGCGCGCCAAGCTGGACATGGCAAATCCCAACATGCACTTCCGCGACCCAATCATGTATCGAATCATACATACACCGCACCATCGCACCGGAACGAAATGGAACGCTTACCCGATGTATGACTTCGCGCACGGACAGAGCGACTACTTTGAAGGAGTGACCCACTCCATCTGTACGCTCGAATTTGTGCCCCACCGCCCCTTGTACGACAAGTTTATCGACTATCTGCAGGAAAAAGACCAACAGCACGACTACCGCCCTGTGCAGATTGAGTTCAACCGCCTCAACCTCACTTACACCATCATGAGCAAGCGTAAGTTGCTGGCACTCGTCGAGGAGAAGAGAGTGAACGGGTGGGACGACCCCCGAATGCCGACCATCAGCGGCATGCGGCGCAGAGGCTACTCGCCCGAAGGCATCAGAAACTTCATCAACTCTATCGGATATACCAAGTTTGATGCACTCAACGACATGGCACTGCTCGAAGCAGCCATCCGCGAAGACCTCAATGCACGCGCCACACGAGTGTCGGCTGTGCTCAATCCCGTGAAACTTGTCATCACCAACTATCCCGAAAACGAGACCGAGGAAATGGTCGCCATCAACAATCCGGAGAACGAGGCTGACGGCACTCATACGACGACCTTCTCAAAGACCTTGTGGATTGAGCGTGACGATTTCATGGAAGACGCACCCAAGAAATTCTTCCGCCTGACACCCGGAAAAGAAGTGAGACTGAAGAACGCATACATTATCATGTGTACGGGCTGTAAGAAAAACGAAAAGGGAGAAATAGAGGAAATCTATGCGGAATATGATCCGGAAAGCAAGAGCGGAAGAGAAGGTGCAAGCCGCAAGGTGAAAGGTACACTGCACTGGCTCTCTACCGAACATTGCAGAAAAGCCGAAGTCAGAATCTACGACCGGCTTTTCAACGTAGAGAATACCGCTGTGGAAGGTCAGGACTTCCACGAACTGTTAAATCCCGACTCGCTGCAAGTCATGACCGAGTGTTATGTAGAACCCTATGCTGCCGAACGGAAAGCCGGCGAGTATCTGCAGTTCCAACGAATCGGCTACTTCATGGCAGACATTGATTCCACACCCGAACATCCGATATTCAACAAGACCGTCGGGCTGAAAGACTCATGGGCAAAAATCAATAAATAACAAACGAATCAATAGTCATGAACTGGATTTCCACCCTGCTTGACAATCTCAACTACGGGACAATCACCTTCTTGATGATGCTTGAAAGCACAGTCGTCCCCGTACCGTCCGAACTGGTGGTTTCTCCTGCGGCATACCATGCGGCGGCGGGAAACCTGAACATCTTCCTCGTCATTCTTTTCGCTACGATAGGAGCAGACCTGGGGGCTACCATCAACTACGTCGGCGGATATTATCTGGGACGTCCCATTATCTATAAGTTTGCCAATAGCCGTTGGGGACGTCTATGCCTGCTGAATCAAGAAAAAGTAGAAAAAAGCGAGAAATACTTTTATAACCACGGCATGGTGGCAACAATCAGCGGACGACTGATACCGGGCATCCGCCACTTGATTTCCATCCCTGCCGGAATAGCCAAGATGAATTACTGGAAATTCCTGCTATATACGACAATCGGAGCAGGTGTATGGAACTGCATCTTGGCAGCGTTGGGATGGTACTTGCATACTATCGTACCGGCAGACCAACTGGAAAGCAAGCTCACAGAATATGGAGATTACATCAAATGGGGAATCATCGCACTGGTTGGAATCGTAGCGGTTTTCTTCGTAGTAAGATATTGGATTAAAAAGCGAAAGTAAGCACATAATCTTTCGCTACACGGTAATAGACCGGCAACATTTCGCCCGTAGTCAGGTTCTCCCCTTTGATGGTTCCGCTATCCGTCACGGCGAACGGTTGCAGCCGCATATCAAAATAACCCAAGGGTGTCTCCGAGAAATACTTGTAAAGAGTTTCCTTCGCGCTCCAATGCAGAAGTTGGCTGAGAATGGTATCGGCTTCTTCGTCTGGACGGATAAACTTATGAGCGATTCGCTGCACCCTGTCACTCTGATATTCTATATCCACGGCAACCGTCCGCTTTCCGGAAAGAATCACTGCTGCATATCCTTTCGTATGGCTGATACTGATATGCTGTCCGCTCTCCAGGCATGGCTTTCCCGACGAAAGATGCCCAACTCTCAACTGGCGATTGCCCGTCATCAGTGCCAGCAACAGATGCACACAAAGAAATTCCCTCTTCCTCGTCTCTGTCCGATAATGCCTGTCGAGCTCATCCCGATAAGTCTCTAAAAAAGGATATTGCTGATACAATTCATCCGCTGTCTCTGTTATTTTCCACAATCCTAAAGAGACATCTTCTGCTATTGTTTCAATCGAAATTAGCGGCATCCGGCTCTCTAATTATTTTCATCAACATTGCGGATAACGACCTTCACGCGTGAAATTCTGCGCTCTTCGATTCCCAGAATTTCAAAACTGTAATGGTGATAGTCTATCTTCTCATGAATTTCCGGGAAGTCTCCTTTCAGTTCAAGCAAGAGACCGGCGAGCGAATCAGCCTCGCCTTCCACTTCAGAGAATTCGTCATCATCGATATCGAGTATCTTGCAGAAATCGCTCAGCAGGGTCTTTCCTTCGAAGATATAAGTGTTCTGATTGATGCGGGTGTACGTCCTTTCCTCCTCATCAAACTCATCGTTTATCTCGCCGACAATCTCCTCGAGAATATCTTCAAGCGTGACGATACCGCTCGTTCCCCCAAACTCATCAACGACAATCGCAATATGCACTTTGTTCTCTTGGAACTCTCGCAACAAATCGTCAATCTTTTTTGTCTCCGGAACGAAATACGGCGGACGAATCAAACTCTGCCAGCGGAAGGTTGCTCCCTTATCAAGATGGGGCAACAAGTCCTTGATGTATAAGATACCGCGGATATTGTCCGTCGTGTCTTGATAGACGGGGATGCGGCTATAGTTATTCTCAACGATACATTTCAACACGTCGGGGAAAGGACTCCGGATGTCCAGATCGACAATATCCTGGCGACTTGTCATAATCTCCTTCGCGGTCTCATCACCGAAACGGATGATGCCTTCCAGCATACTCCTCTCCTCCTTTATCTCTTCATTGTCGGTCAACTCCAACGCCTGCTCCAGGTCATCCACACTCAAGACATGCTGTTCCTTATGAGCAACCCGCTTCGTCAAAAGCCCGCTCTTCATCAACAGGTTCTCGACAGGCCAAAACAACTTACGGGCAATCAAAAGCCCATTCACCGTGCGACGGCAAAAAGCCAAGGGAGACTGGCGGCTATACACCTTTGGAATAATCTCGCCAAACAACAGGAGCAAAAAAGTAAGCAACACCGTGACACACAGGAATTGAAGCCACGCAGCATTCCCGAAATCCACCACCTTCGCAAAGATATAATTGCAAAGCATGATGATAGTTACGTTCACGAAGTTGTTGGTAATCAGGATGGTTGCCAGCGTCCGTTCGCTCTCCTCTCGAAGCATTCTGATGTTCTTATCGGTAGCCGATTTGCTCTCTTCCAATTCGCCCAAGTCACTCGGCGAGAGACTGAAAAAAGCCACTTCCGAACCACTTGCGAAAGCGGACAAGACTAAAAGGACAGCTGCCAAGACAGCTGCAATAATCACTCCCGAATCAGGGGCAACGAACTTAACAAACAGGAGAAGTGAAAGTGTATCCATCAAAATGGCATCTTATCGTTATCCGGCTGATTCTCTTCAGTTGTTGCCGTCGGTTCTTCAGCAACCTTTTCCTTTCTGTCCTGCTTTGGCGACAGCAACTCCATCGCGTCTGCAAGAATCTCAGTCACCGTAACACGTTTTCCTTTTTGATCATCGTAGGTCCTGTAACGAATACGCCCTTCTATATACAATTTATCACCTTTATGGACATATCGCTCGGCTATTTTTGCAAGCCCACGCCACATAATGATATTATGCCAATCCGTATGGTCGGGCACCTGTGTCCCGTTTGCCAATGTATAACCACGTTCCGTCGTTGCCAATGAGAACATGGCACAAACCTGCTCGGAATCATAATATCTGACTTCCGGCTCTTTCCCGACGTTACCTATCAGCATTACCTTATTCATACGTCTCCAAAGAAATTATTTCCAATATCCCAAATACTTATATCTGAAGTTTTTTCCTTTGACAGAAGGGAACTGGCTGCGACTGTCAACGCGTCCTCGCAAATGCTCTACGATCCTGTCATAACAATCCTGCGGCGAATTGGCTTTGCACTGGGCAACAAACCGAGTGTCGCGATACTCAAATTTTCCCGTTGCAGGAATCATCACAACCCGCTTAAAATCGAGTGCCCCTTCGTACCATCCCGGACGGTCGTCAACCAGGCGTGACAAGGCCGAGGCTGCTGCCTCGCGGCTCTCCCCCGCTATTGTCGGACGCACAGCCTTCTTCTGCTTGAAGTCGAGCATCGTGGCTGCCTCTGTCTTTATAATAATAAAGTACACGCGCGGACGAATCTTATAGCGTTTGGGATAATACACGTTGCTTGCGGCATAGTCCCTAATATCCGCCTCAAGATGCTCATCCATGTCAATTTCGGGGATTGAACTCAAAAAACTAATTGCATCATCGACATTAAAAACCAATGTCTCCTTATCAAAATACCTCAAATATAAATTCATCTGCTGTCCTGATTGTTTTTTCTATTCAAAAAAAGAGCGGCAAACGAGGCTCGAACTCGCGACCCCGACCTTGGCAAGGTCGTGCTCTACCAACTGAGCTATTGCCGCATTGAGTTTTGGGATTAATTGAGAAAGGGTTCATGAAAAATCAGAAAATCTTTCCCACCAACCGAAAACAAATGTGTGAAGAGGAGGAGACTCGAACTCCCACGTCGCAATTGACACTACCCCCTCAAAGTAGCGCGTCTACCAATTCCGCCACCTCTCCATCACAATAACATTCCGAAATCATTGGGTGCCCAGAACAGGACTCGAACCTGCACGCCTCGCGGCACACGCACCTGAAACGTGCGCGTCTACCAATTCCGCCACCTGGGCAAATTTTCTTTTGAATGACTAAAGCCAAAACCCAAAACGGTTTTACAAACATTCAAAAGATTGTTTCAGAATGTGAGCGGCAAACGAGGCTCGAACTCGCGACCCCGACCTTGGCAAGGTCGTGCTCTACCAACTGAGCTATTGCCGCAAAATCCCTGATTTCTCAAGGGCATTTCTCCAAATGCGGTGCAAAGATAATCGTTTTTTTCGGAACTCACAAACTTTTTGCACTTATTTTTTCGCAATCTTTATTTGATTTAGTTCCGCATAGTTAATAAGGTTGTTATAACACCTTTTATGATAGCAGGTTAACAGAACGCAATCCAAAATAACCGTGTTAATGTCTGCGCCTTTCTTAGTATATCCTATCCACAATACAAATGACGCTGTAGCTCGAAATAATGTGAACGTATTTCAGCTGGACTCTTTTGAAGTTTTAGCTTGGCATCACTCATTGAGTTGAAACTTATACTAATGAAAGTCTTCAAGTTATCAGCACTGAGCTCTTTAAATCCATTACTAATGTAATATTGAAGAATAAGATTGTCGAAATCTCGCTGTTCCTTGTCCAGGGCATCTACATACTGTTTCTTCACAAGTTCCACTCTCTTTGCCCTTTCTATTGGCGTCGATTCGTAGGCAATGTATTCCAGCACATCGAGCAAGTCACACTTCTGCATTTTCAGCATGTTCTTCAAGAGTAGCAGTTTGTCCTCCGCAAACCCCGCTTCATCCAGTGTCCTAAGTAGTTGCTCGCGAGTTTCGGGATTAGACCATTTCTCTCTGAGGTCATCGGCATCCGAAAAGAAATCTGGTATTCTGCCGAATAGTTTTTTTACGTATTCGTCAAGGCTGATGAACTCGTCACCAAAGAAAATCTTCTGTTCCCATGTCGTTTCAAGTGAAAGCCGTCTTCCTGTTGACAACTTGATGTCTATCAGATTTGTTCTCGGTCCCTCGCATGTACAAGGCTGGTTGCCACAGACGGGGCACACCTGTGGTTCACCAGAAAAACCACCATCATCGCCGTCTGGCGCTGGCGGATAAGGATGTCTTTTACAGGTACATGGCCAGTTGCCGCACACGGGGCAGTACTGGTCGCCATCCCATTCTGGGTCTTTGAACATCTCGCTGGCTCCTACGAAGTCATAGATGGTGAAATAATACTTCTTGTCGAACAAGCGTGTTCCACGGCCTATAATCTGCTTAAACTCCACGATGTTCTGCACGGGGCGCATCAGCACGATGTTGCGCACATTGCGGGCATCCACGCCAGTACTCAGTTTATATGATGTGGTCAGAATCGTTGGCAACAGCTTTTCGTTGTCCTGGAAGGCTCTCAGCGTTGCCTCGCCCACTTCGCCATCATCGGCTGTCACTCGCTCGCAATAATTATTGGCTGGTCGCCGCTTGTGCTTGTTCACCATGTCGCGTACAATCATGGCATGCTTCTGCGTAGCGCAGAAGATGATGGTTTTCTCGTCGGGGTCTATCTTGCCGAGCAACTCCTGCACACGGTGCTCGTCGCGCTCCTTTATCTGGATTCTGCCATGATAGAAATCCGACTCAGAGTATATCTTTTCAGGGTCCACCTCGCCACTCTTCACCACGTCGCCTTCCTGATACTGATAGTCGTCGATGTTACTTGTGGAGATATCCACCCGGAAGGGAACTAGGAAACCGTCCTCGATGCCCTGTTTCAGCGAATAGGTATATACTGGATTGCCGAAATAGGCGTAGGTGTTGGCATTGTCCTTTCTTCTCGGCGTGGCTGTCATGCCGAGTTGGTAGGCGCTGTCGAAGTATTCCATCAGTTTTCGCCACTCGCTTTCGTCGTTGGCACCGCCACGATGACACTCGTCGATGATGATGAAGTCGAAGAAATCACGCTCATACTGCATGTAGTACGGCTGGTCGGTTGCACCTTCAGGCAATTCCACGCCCTGTTCCTCTGCCTTCTGCGCGTTTGGCGAAGTCATCATCGTCTGGAAAATAGTGAAGTAAAGATTGCGGGCTGTGGGTACTCTGTAGTTGTTCTTCCGCAATTCCTTGGGCGTAACACGACACATCGCGTCTTCTGGGAACTGGTCGAAGTCGTTGATGGCCTGATTAGCGAGGATATTCCTGTCGGCTATGAACAGGATTCTCGGTGCACGCTCCACTCCCCTTATGTTCCATTTTGTCTGCGTCAACTTCCAGCAGATTTGGAAGGCCGTATAGGTCTTTCCCGTGCCTGTAGCCATCGTGAGCAAGATGCGGTTGCGCTGCTTTGCCACAGCTTCCAGCACATTCTTGATGGCTATCTCCTGATAATAGCGAGGCTGGCGGCCTTCACTACGTTTCAGAGGACAAATGTTGAATTTATCGCGCCAGGGGTTTTCTTCTGGGAAGGTCATCTGCCACAAGTCCTGTGGCGATGGGAAGGTGTCTATATCATGTTCCTTGCTGGGGATGATATATTCTCCCTTGCTGTCCTTCACACCCATGTCGATGAACCATATCTCATCGCCATTGGTGCTATAGGTATAGCGAATCTTCAGGGCTTCGGCATACTCCTTTGCTTGTCCTACGCCCTCCGACACATCTTTCTCGTCACTCTTCGCCTCTATCACGGCAAGTTTCTGCCCCTTGTACTCCAGGATATAATCTGCCTTCTTCGGGTTCTTGTGTCCCGAAGTTGTGATGCGGCCGGGCGCAATATAGGCGCTCTGCTCCACGAGTATCTTACTGCTTGGAACAATACTCCAGCCGGCATCCCTCAGCTTGGGGTCTATCTTGTTCAGTCGGGTCTGCGCTTCGTTCATTGTTTTTTTTGTTTTTTATAGTTTCTATAGTGCCTATAGTCCCTATAGTTACTATCCTTTATCTTCTATTCCGTTTTCTTCCATTAACTTTTTTAGCCGGGCAACCTCTGCTCTTAGAGCAGGCACCTCTCGCCTCAGTCTTGCTAATTCCTCTTCTTGAGCCTGACGATAGCCTGTGCGAGCGGCATACATGCGCTCTTTGATACCGCCTTGCTCCACAAACTCCTTCTCCATGCGCAACAGCACCTTGTGCATCATGGCGTCAGTCTGATAGCACAGCGTCAAGGCGATGTTAGCCATCTCCTCGTCGCTCCATTTCCCGAAGAAGGGCTGATAGTCTTCCACCCGATTATGCTGACGGCAGTAGTCCTGCATCGTTTGGTAGCGCGTGTGCGTACTGTCCCATATCGGCAAGCGGCGCGACAGCAGATAGTCACGGTAGTCTTCGCGCAACTCCTGCAGCGATGCACGGGCGACGTTCATGAGTTTCACTTGCATCTCGGTTGAAGTCTCGCCGTCCTCGGTGCCTTCTATGATGTTTTGCTTACCGCTGCGTGCCGCCTGCACCATCTGGTCAACGGTGCGGTCGCCGTGGGCAGGCAGAAAACGCTTACAGAAGGCATAAGTGAGTTGATATAGCACTTCTGACTTCTGATAGAAGTAGGCATCACGCCAAGGCTTCTGCCGTTTCAGTATCTGGTATTTCTTTTCTACCATGATTGGTTTATTTTTTTTATTTTTTATTTTTTATTTTTCTATTCTCTATTTTCTATACTTATTATAGTCACTATGGTCACTATACTTATTATAGTCACTATGGTCACTATACTTATTATAGTCACTATGGTCACTATACTCACTATAGTTACTATTCTTTCTATTCTCCCTATCCCTCAAACACCTCTCTTAGCAAGGCTTGCTTCAGTGCATCGCACTCCTGAGAAATCTTCTCGAAGTTCGCTTGCAGACGGTCAACCTTGGATTTGAGAGAGTCGAGAGTGGCAACGATGGATTGCTGCTCGGAGAGAGAGGGGACAGAAATAGGTAATTTCACCAATTCTTTCATAGGGATACTTCGGACACCTGTTCCTGCTGCTTTATCATTTACCAAACGTAAAAAGAATTCTGACCCGATATAATAAATAAAATATTTTGAATCCAATTCAGAATACTTCGGGGTCATTGCATATATTCCCTCCTTAATATTCCAATTTTCAGGACGTTCATTAACAATAGCCGTTTTACCTATTGTTCCTGTTCCTGAAAACAGAACATCTCCAATTTTCAAATTTGATCTTTCATTTATACGTTTAATAGCTGCACTATTAACCCTGTCTGTTTTTTCATCAGGTTCTATTGTAAATCCCTTCAATTCACGAACTGTAATATAATATCCTTTTGCGTCTGGTGTATTTAATTTGAAGTGTGTACGAGGATTCAAACCTGTACGAAGATGACTTATAATATTCCCCAAAGTTTTCTCTCCCCACCCTTCTTTTGGTTCAAGCATTTCTTTGAGGGATGCTTGGAAGAGGGCTTTGGCTTCGTTGAGGGCTTTTTCTGCATTCGCCTTCATCGCATCTATCTTTGCAAAAGCAGAGTCAAGATAATCTACGATGCGTTGCTGCTCGGAGAGAGGAGGAACAGGAATTTCTATCGTTTGAAATTTCTTTGCACTTACACCACCAATAAGACCAGTAAGTAGAGAGAAAAATTGCCCCCTAAAATTATCCGATTGAACAAAGTGATAAACGAACTTGCCTGTTATGGTTTTATCTTTGGGTGTAATACAGAATAGTTTATTACCAAAGCACACATCTTTTTCTACGTAAGCAAATTTCTTACCTGCACTACCACCTTCTGCACAAATAAATACAGAATTAGCCGGAGCAACTTTATATTCTTCGTAATTTGGTATTCTTACACCATTATTATAATCTATTATTCCTAAAGGTGAAACATCTTTTGTGGCAATAAATGGTAATCCTTCAGTAGCACCAAAAAAGTGTTTCTTTTTGTAATCTGCATTTATACTATTACCATTGTATATCTTACAGACCTCACCTAAAGTTTTATTTGTCCACCCCTCTTTCATTTCACCATCTCCATGATTTCGTTGATAAGTGTCTGATTCTCTTGTCCGAGGGCAAAGATGTTTTCTGCAATCTCGCTGGGTGTGCGCTCGTCCACATCCTCTACCTTGTTTGGATTCTTCACGCTGAGGTCGCAACTGTCGTCGAGGGTGCTGACATCGAGCGTCCACGAGTGTTCGCTCTCCGCCTTTGTCTGCTGCAAGGTGAGGAACTCCTGCATATCTGCTTCCGTCAGCGGCTGCGTCTTGGTGAAGTGCTTATCCACCTGATAGTACCAAATCTGGGGCGTCGGCTCGCCCTTGGTGAAGAAGAGCACAACCGTCTTCACACCTGCACCTGTGAACACACCCGAAGGCAAGTCGAGGATGGTGTGCAGGTTGCAGTTCTCCAAAAGCATTTTTCTTATTGCACTGGCATCGCCATTGCTCAGGAAGGTATTCTTAATCACGATGCCCGCACGACCGCCAGCCTTCAGCATCTTGATGAAGTGCTGCATAAACATATAGGCGGTCTCTGAGGTGCGAATCTCAAAGTTCTGCAACACCTCGCCGCGCTCGTTGCCGCCAAAGGGAGGATTGGCGAGGATGACATCCTTGCGGTCGCTCTCCTGAATGGTGGCAAGATTGATGGCAAGCGTATTGCCATGCGTGATGTTAGGGGCAGAAACCCCGTGGAAGATCATGTTCATCGTGGCGATGATGTAGGGCAAGCCTTTCTTCTCCTTGCCAAAGAAGGTATTCTTCTGCAACGTCTCGTGGTCCTTCACGCTCTTGATTTTGTCCTTCATATAAAGGAATGCTTCGCAAAGGAAGCCAGCCGAACCGCAAGCAGGGTCATAGACCGTCTCGCCAATCTTGGGGTCAACCACCTTGATAATGCTGCGTATGAGGGGGCGCGGCGTGTAATACTCGCCACCGTTGCGGCCAGCATTACCCATGCGCTGGATGTTGCTCTCATAGAGCACCGTCATCTCGTGCTTGTCCTCGGCACTCTGGAAGTGGAGTTCATCAATCATATTGATAATCTCGCGCATGTTGAAGCCGGAACGTATCTTGTTGTGCAGTTCGCCGAAGATTTCGCCTATCTTGTATTCCAGGCTATCGGTCTGCGTAGCTGTGTTCTGAAATTCCTTGAGGTAGGGGAAGAGTTTCTGGTCGACAAACTCCACCAGATCGTCGCCACTCATAGCGTTGACGGTATCGAGCACCATACGGCCCGTCTGCGGGTCACGCTTCTTGGGTGCTGCCCACTGGCTCCAGCGATAGAAGCCCGACACCAACCGTTTGTAGGTCTTGCCTTCAAGTTCGGCCTCTTCCTCGCGTTCCGTTTCGAGGTCATCAAGATATTTCAGAAACAGCATCCATGATTTCTGCTCCAGATAGTCTAATTCGCTTCCGCAGCCCTGTTCCTTCCACAGTATTTGGTCGATTGCTTTGAATGTGTTTTCGTATTTCATATTTCAAATTAAATTCTTATTTTATATCACGATATACGTTCCTGTTTTCGTTTTATAGTTAGATCTATATTGGCTACAAAGATACGACTTTTTCATAAGAAAAAGTTAGTTAGGAGCATTAAATTCGGTAAAAAGTAAGAAACTATTACATTACGCCCCAGCGTAATGGGAAAAATATCGTGTTGCGGGAAGTTAGAAAGCGCCTTTTTCTAATTGTTAAAATGTCAAGATTTCACCCGAAAAATGCTTACAAACGGGACGGAAGTTTTTGAATAGATATACGGCTGTTTCCGAATAATTATGCAAAACGTGCATATTTTTCACCGAAAAACGGTGGAAATTGCTTCCAAAAGTGTCACTTTCGGGCTTCAAAAGGGTAACTTTGGGAATGCGAAAGTGGCACTTTTGGGAGGTCAAAGTTGAACTTTCGCAAATCGCGTCCGCATGTTTTTGGTATAAAACGCGCTTTTCGTGTTTCTAACACGCTGATTTTCAGGAAACTTTTCGCAGGAGCGCTTAAAATGCCTCCGCCCTCGTCACAGTCCACCGACTTAAATATACAGCCTCTGAGCGCGTTAATATTTGTAAAGAAACCTTAAGAGCCCCTCCCTAACCCTCCCCCAAATGGGGAGGGAATGCCTGACGGGAGAAAAGCTTCGATAATTAAGAATTAAGAATTATGATTAGGTTTTTCTACCTAAAAATGCTTATCCTTCGTAAGGGCGCATCAATGTATCGACCCGAATGAAAATAATCTGTGTAATCTGCAGTTAATTGGGATGGTTGAGAAATTCAATCCATTCGCGAAAGATAATCGTCATAGGTGTATTCGCGCAACAATTCCAGTTGGCCGTCGGTACGAAGGAAGGCGATGGCTGGATGAGCGACTCCGTTGAACATGTTTGTCTTTACCGTTGTGTAGTGCAGCATGTCTTCGAAGATGATATTCTCCCCTATCTGCAGTTCGTGTGCAAACTGCCAATATCCCATGAAGTCGCCCGACAGGCAGCTGTTGCCTCCGAGCCGATAACAGAAATCTTTTGTTGGAAGGTCTTCCACGGCATCTACCTGCGCTGCACCCGTGACTGCGGGCTGATAAGGCATTTCCAGACAATCGGGCATGTGGCATGTGAAGCTCACGTTGAGAATCGCCGTGCGTATTCCTTTATCCTCCACCACGTCAACGACTTGCGCCACGAGGTCGCCCGTCTGCCATGCGAATGCGCTGCCCGGCTCGAGAATGACCTGCAGGTGGGGATAGCGTTTCTTGAACTCCCTCAATGTTGTTATCAGCAGTTCCACATCATAGTCTTTGCGCGTCATCAGATGTCCGCCACCGAAGTTAATCCACCGAATCTGGGAAAACCACCGTGAGAACTTTTCCTCAATATGCGCCAGCGTCCGCACAAAGACGTCGGCACCGCTCTCGCAATGGCAATGGCAATGGAATCCCTCCAGGTCGTCGGGCAGGTGCTCGGGCAGCTTGTCTGCCGTCACACCGAAACGTGTTCCCGGAGCGCAGGGGTTGTACAGTTCAGTTCCCACCTCGCTGTATTCAGGATTGATGCGCAGTCCCAACGAGAGCGCAGGGTTCGCAATCCGTGCCTGCCCATGGAACCGCTCATACTGTGAGAGGGAATTGAAGGTGAGATGGCTGGAATGACGGGCAATCTCTTCAATCTCGTGCTCCTCATAAGCCGGTGAATAGGTATGGGGCGGTCGTCCGAATTTCTCAACTGCCATCCGCAGCTCGTTCAGGGAACTGGCTGTTGTCGAATGGACATATCTCTGGAATACGGGAAACGTCTTCCACAGCGCATACGCCTTGAACGCCAGGATGATTTCCACATCAGCCCGCCTTGCCACGCTCGCTATGAGTTCGAGGTTGCGGAGCAGACGAGCCTCGTCCAACACATAGGTCGGACGCCGGATGCCGGTATATGGATGATTAGCTTCCATTTCTTCAAACAACAATATAATCTCATGCAAATTTAAACATAATTTCCGAGATTATATGCCAAGCGCATCAATAAATTTCATTTTTCACGAAAGGAACGATAATTATCTCGGATATTATTGTGTGTTTGCTATATTTTTTATACATTTGCACTTGAAAAGCATTAGAGATGAAACTCATAATCATGACAAGCCCCACATACTTTGTGGAAGAAGACAAAATCCTCGAAACACTCTTCGAAGAAGGGATGGAAATGCTTCATCTCAATAAGCCTGACTCCTCCCCTGTGTATGCTGAGCGTCTGCTGTCGCTGCTGCCAGAAGAATATCACAAGAAGATTGTTGTCCATGACAATTATTACCTGAAGAACGAATATGGGCTCGCCGGCATTCACCTGGACGAAGCCGATGCCGAGGCGCCGCAAGGCTACAAGGGCAAGATATCACGCACGTGTCGGTCTCTCGAAGAACTGAAAAGCGCGAAGAAACAATCGAAATATGTATTTCTGAGGGATGTATTTGATAGCATTTCCGACGCCAACGGGAAAGCATCGTTCAGTTATGACCAACTGAAGGAAGCCGCTCACAGAGGGCTCATCGACAAGCATGTATATGCGCTGGGAGGAGTGCGCCTGGAAAACATCAAGGTGCTGAAAGAACTGGGATTCGGAGGTGCGGTCATCTGCAACGACCTTTGGACAAGATTCGACATTCACAACGAACAAGACTACAGGAATTTGATTATTCATTTCACGAAATTGTATAAAGCCATTTAATGAAACTCCACATTATATAACTAAAAACAACAAAAGAGCAATGAGTGAGCAGAACTCCTTTATCGTGTTTTCTGGCACAAGTACCCAATACTTGGCAGAAAAAATTTGCAACAGTCTAGGCTGTCCTTTAGGAAAACTACAAATCACCAAATTCTCTGACGGAGAGTTTGTTGTGTCGTATGAAGAATCTATTCGCGGACGCGACGTGTTCCTTGTTCAAAGCACCTTCCCCAACTCCGACAATCTGATGGAATTGCTCCTGATGATTGACGCTGCCAAAAGGGCATCAGCACGACAGATCAACGCCGTGATACCCTATTTCGGATGGGCACGGCAAGACAGAAAGGACAAACCGCGCGTCAGCATCGGCGCGAAACTGGTTGCCGACCTCCTCTCAGTGGCTGGTGTCAACCGCGTGATTACCATGGACCTGCACGCCGACCAGATACAAGGATTCTTCGACGTTCCTGTTGACCACCTGTATGCCTCAGGCGTCATCCTGCCGTATCTGCAGAGCCTGAAACTCGAAGACATCTGCATCGCATCGCCTGACGTAGGCGGCTCGAAACGTGCCAACGCATACGCAAAATACCTCGGTTGCCCGTTTGTCATCTGCAACAAGACGCGTGCCCGTGCAAACGTGGTGGAAAGCATGCAGATTATCGGCGACGTGAAGGACAAGAACGTCATCATAGTGGATGACATGGTTGACACGGCAGGAACAATTACGATGGCAGCCGATGTGATGAAGGAAGCTGGCGCAAAGAGCGTGCGCGCATGTGCATCCCATTGTGTCATGAGCGGACCGGCGAGCGACCGCGTACAGAATTCCGCCCTCGAGGAAATCGTGTTCACCGACTCTATCCCCTACTCCCACCGCTGCGCAAAGGTCAAGCAACTGTCGGTTGCCGACATGTTTGCCGAAACCATCCGCCGTGTGGTAGATAACCAGAGTATCAGTTCACAATATCTTATATAATAATAAGGTGTATGATTGACAGGAAATTGATCGGGATGGCACTTGCTGCCATCCTGTTCGCTTCGTGCAAACAGGTGCCTAAGCAGACGGAGACGACCGAACAGGCACAAGAGGAAGTGGCTGAAAGCATCAACCGGATTGATGATTTCAGCATGAACACCCCCGAGGGGACAACCATCTCTGCCCTCGATGAAATCAGCAAGCACAAACTCACCATCATCGACTTCTGGGCAAGCTGGTGCGGACCCTGCCTCTACGAGATGCCTCGGGTGGCTGAACTCTACAACAAATACAAGGATAAGGGATTGGGCATCATCAGCATCTCGCTGGATACGGATGAAACCAGTTGGAAAAATGCCATCAAGGAGTTGAACATGTCATGGACGAACGTCTCTGAGCTCAATGGCTGGGAAAACACCGTGGCACGGGCATTCAACGTGTATGCCATTCCTCACACGGTGATTGTCGCTCAAGATGGGGCCATTTTGCAAAACGGACTGATAGGCAACGACCTGATCAATTACATCGAGAAACAATTCAGCAAATAAAAAAAAGCGAGCCGACTGAGGTGTTTTACATAAACATTCCTCAGTCGGCTCGCTTTTTGGTTTTCTATACAGAGTGCCTTTCTTTACGGCACTCTGTTTCATTATCCGAAATTGTCGAACATGATGCTTTCGGGTTCTACGCCCAACGAGTCGAGCATGCCCTGCACGGCTTTCGACATCGGACCGGGACCGCACATGTAATATTCGATATCCTCTGGTGCCTCATGGTCTTTCAGATAGGTTTCATACATCACCTGATGCACAAAACCAGCCGTGTATTTCACGCCAGCCTCGTCTGCTTTCGGATCGGGACGGTCGAGCGCAAGGTGGAAATGGAAGTTCGGAAACTCTTTCTCCAACTCCAGGAAGTCTTCCACGAAGAATGCCTCGACGAGCGCACGTGCGCCATAGAAATAGTGCATTTCGCGGTCGCGCGTGTTCAGTGTCTTGGTCATGTGCATGATTTGTGCTCTCAGAGGAGCCATTCCGGCACCTCCACCGACCCATATCATCTCCTTTTTAGAATCGAAGATGGGATGGAAATCGCCATAAGGACCACTCATAATCACCTTATCGCCCGGCTTACGCGAGAAGATGTAACTGGAGGCGATACCCGTCGGCACATCCTGGAAGCCCACTTCGGGCTTCGGCTTGAACGGTGTCGTTGCGATGCGCACAGTCAGCGTGATGCGATCGCCCTCTGCCGGATAGTTTGCCATAGAATAGGCGCGAATCGTGTCTTCCGGATTGTGAGCCTTCAACGAGAAGATATTGAAGTTCTCCCATGACGGCAGATAGTCCGGACCGATATCGTTCTTGTCGAAGTCCTTGTCATAGTCGATGCAGTCGTATGCAGGAATCTTAATCTGAGCGTACGAACCGGGAATGAAGTCCATGTGTTCACCTTCAGGCAGTGCGACGATAAACTCCTTGATGAACGACGACACGTTCTTGTTGGAAATGACCGTACACTCCCATTCCTTAACACCCATGACGCTCTCGGGCACCTTGATTGTCAAATCGCCCTTCACCTTGCATTGGCAACCCAATCGCCAGTGGTCTTTTATTTCCTTACGGGTGAAGTGCGGACGCTCGGAATCGAGAATCTCTCCGCCTCCCTCCAGAACCTGCACCTTGCATTGACCGCAAGAGGCTTTTCCTCCACAGGCTGACGGAAGGAATATCCCGTTCTCGTTGAGCGTTGCCATCAGGTTGTTGCCTTGTGGGACGTTGATGGTCCGCTCACCATTGATTTCAATATTGACATTTCCACTCGGGGAAAGGTATTTCTTGGCTACGAGCAAAATGACTACGAGCAGAAGTATCGTCGCCAGAAATACGATTATGCTGTATAATATAAACTGTACCATACCTTATTTATATATTAAGTCCGGAGAAACACATCATTGCCATTGCCATCAGTCCGACAGTAATAAAGACGATGCCAAGTCCCTGCAAGGGTTTAGGAACATCGCTATACTGCATCTTTTCACGAATGGCACCCAATGCCACCACTGCCAATGTCCAGCCCAAGCCTGAACCGAAACCATAGACGATGGCATCCCAGACACTGGTGATTGCCTGAGAATTTTCGGGATCCAACAGAATGCGCTGCTGCATGAAGAGCGAGGCACCCATGATGGCACAGTTGACTGCTATCAAAGGTAAGAAGATGCCTAATGCAGCATATAGCGAGGGAGAATATTTCTCCACCGTCATCTCAACCAACTGCACCATGCCTGCTATTACCGCGATGAAAAGAATGAAACTGAGATAACTCAAATCAACTCCTTCTATCAGACAATCGGGACCAAGCACCTTCGTCTGAAGCAAATAATTGACAGGAACAGTAACTGTCAACACAAAGGTCACAGCCAAGCCCAATCCCACCGAAGTCTTTACCGTCTTCGAAACGGCAAGGTATGAACACATGCCGAGGAAGAAGGCGAAAATCATGTTGTCGACAAATATCGACCGAAAGAATAAACTTATTGCGTGTTCCATATCTTATTTCTCCTTATAAAAATATGCACGATGCACCCAAATCACACAACCGACGAGGATGAGTGCCATTGCGGGCATTGTCATCATACCATTGTTCATATAGCCAGCCTCATAGAAACTGTCGGGAAGTATCTGGAATCCCAGCAGCGAGCCGCGTCCCAAAAATTCACGCACACCTCCTACGATTACAAGTATCATGGCGTAACCGATTCCGTTGCCCACTCCATCAAGAAGCGATGGCCACGGCTTGTTCATCATAGCAAACGCCTCCAGGCGTCCCATCAGAATACAGTTGGTGATAATCAATCCAACATAAACGCTCAGCTCCACACTCACGTCATACACAAACGCCTTGAGCACTTGCGAGACAATGGTCACCAACGCTGCCACCACAACCAGCTGCACCACGATACGGATGCGGTTGGGGATGGTCTTGCGAATCAGCGAGATAATCACATTGGAAAACGCCGTGATAACGATTACGGCAAGTCCCATCACGATTGCAGGCTTCAGCTGTGCCGTAACAGCCAATGCGGAACATATACCTAAAACCTGATTAAGAATCGGGTGGTCAAGGTTCAACGGGGTTGTCAGAACCTCTTTATTTTGTTTACTGAATAATGCCATAATACTATTCCTCCTTCAATTTAGAAATATAACCATCCAACCCATTGCGAAGCATGTCGTGAACTCCATTTGACGTCAGCGTGGCACCGGTGATGCAATCGACCTCAGAGGCTGCATTCTCAACCTTCTTTACCACACCGACAGCCAGTTCGCCGCTTTCGGAATAGATTTTCTTGCCGATAAACTTCTCCTGCCAAGCCTGCGAATCTTTTATCTCAGAGCCCAAGCCTGCCGTCTCGCTCTCATGGTTGAAATAGACGCCAAAGATGGTGTTCAGGTCATCATCAACAGCCACATATCCGCTGATGCCTCCCCACAGTCCCATTCCTTTCAATGGGAACACATACTTCTTATTGCCGGCTTTAGTCTCACAAAGATAATAGGTGCTGCCGTCAATTTCCTCTTCTGACTTGACAACCCGTCCATACATCGCTTCCGCCTCTGCCCCATCAAGATTTCTGAGGTTCAGTGAATTGAGTATCTGCTTCTTCTGGTCAAGCGCCACATTTGCGTCCTGCATAGGTTTCAACGCCTGATAGACGAATGCCAGCAGGAATGCGACGATGACTACAAGTATCGCACTATATATAATAATGTACGCATTATTGTTTGTATTCAGTTTCATTTGGAACCTCCTCTCTTCATTCGTTTCGAGATATTACGCGCTACAACGAAATGGTCGATGAGCGGTGCAAACATATTTCCGAAGAAGATGGCGAGCATCATACCTTCGGGATAGCCAGGGTTCATCACGCGCACGATAACTGCCAGAGCTCCGATGATGAAGCCATAATAGTATTTACCGGTCTCCGTACGTGCACTTGTTACTGGGTCGGTTGCCATAAACACAGCTCCGAAGGCGAATCCTCCCAGAATCAGATGCTCATAGAACGGTATCGGGGTCATATCTGCCTGCGAGAAAATCAAGCCTGCAACGGCACCACCGACAAATACGCTCAGCATGGTTTTCCAAGAAGCAATGCCCGTCCAGAGGAGAATCACAGCACCAATGGCGATAGCGATGATACTCGTTTCACCGATACTTCCGGGAATGAAACCTGTTATCATATCGCAAATGCTATATTCTGTCGGCATGTTGGCACCAATCTGTCCTAACGGGGTTGCTGCCGTGAAAGTATCGGGAAGCGTGTTTCCCAATCCAAAGATACTTTCGTCTGCCACCCAAATCGTGTCTCCCGTCATTTTCGATGGGTAGGAGAAAAACAGGAACATGCGTGCGGCAATCGCGACATTAAAGATATTCATACCTGTTCCGCCGAAAATCTCCTTAACGAAAATGACCGAGAATGCACATGCCAATGCCAGCATCCAAAGCGGACAACCGATTGGAATAATCAAGGGGATGATGATTCCCGAAACGAGATAGCCTTCCTGAATCTCTTCCCCTTTCCATTGTGCCCACGCAAACTCTATGCCCAAGCCTACGATGTAGCTCACAAGAATCTTTGGGAGAACTGCCAGGAAACCATAGAAGAACACTTCGAGGAAAGAAGCGTTTGCCAATGTTCCGGCAGCCATGTAGTTCTGATATCCCACATTATACATACCAAACAACATCGCCGGCATCAGCGCAATCACAACGATACTCATGATGCGCTTCGAGTCAATGGCATCATGGATGTTCGTTCCACTTTTTGCCGTTGTGTTCGGCACATACAAGAATGTTTCCATTCCGTCAAAAATGCTCTGGAAAGCATGTAGTTTGCCGCCTTCCTCGAAGTTCGGCTTCACTTTATCAAGATAATTTCTTAGCTTTTTCATAAGTTCTAATCGTTTATCATTCAATCCCTAAGCATTTTCTTTACGCAACATGTCCAGACCTTCGCGGACTATCCGCTGCAACTCCAGTTTTGAGGAGTCCACAAATTCTGCCAGCGCAAAATCTTCCGGACTTACTTCATAGATACCCAACTGTTCCTGCCTATCAATATCACCGGCAATGATTGCCTTGATCAGATATTCAGGATAGATGTCCATCGGGAACACGCGGTCATATTCACCGCTCATAATCATGTGACGCTCACCGCCTTTCACGCGAGCATCCAGCGTATATTCCTTTTTCTTTCCGCACAGCCAACTGAAATAGCTCCTGTTTGTCGAGAAATCTTTTGTTCGGGGAAGTATCCAGCCGAACATCTCGTCACGGTCATTGCCCTCAGGTATCGCTGTTATCTCGGAAGTGTTTGCACCGATATAATCTTCAGCCGTCGTTTTCATTCCTGTCAGGGGATTGCCCTTGATGAGACGGACATGCTCGCCTGACGGCTCATACACGGTGCTGATGCGCTGACCAACCAACACATCAGCATAAGCAGGCTCGCTCACCTCGCTGCCTGCAATGGCTATCGTGCGACGCAGATCCACTTTGCCCGTATTGAAGAGACGACCGATGAAGATGACGGCTGTCGGAGCGACGGTCCATACCACCTCGCCCTTATTGACAGGAGAAAGATGGTTCACCTGAACGCCTACATTACCAGCCGGGCAGGGACCGTCGAAGACTGTGACCTCGACATCTTTTGCGTTCAACAAAGCGGCTGAGGTTTGTCGCGCACCGACGCCCAGATAGGTCTTGGCAATCTTAGACAGCGCCGTCAATCCTGTTTGCCAATCTGTCTCATTTCCTTGCAGCTCATACTCAAAGTCTGCTGCCAAAGGCATGTCACGCAATGCACTTACGAAAACAGCTTTGGGCTGCACTGCCGGCTCGGCTGAGATGGCATAAGGCAACTGATTGATATAGCCGAACAAACCTGCTTCCATCAGTTTCTGGCAAACAGCATTTCCGTCCATCTCCGGGAGATTCATTTTTCCGAAATCACGGAATTCCGGTTCCTTGTCTGCCTTCACCTTTACACACAAAACTTTCCGGCGTTCGCCACGCACCACATCCGTGACAACGCCACTTACAGAAGATGCAAATCTCACTTCAGGGAAACGCTTGTTGACAAACAAGGCATCACCTGCCAGCACACGGTCTCCAACATCAACAACAACCTTTGGCTTCACACCGACGAAATCGTCAGGCACAAAACCAAAATCATCTGAAAATGCTGGCTGAATCTTACGCATATCGGCTGTTCCTTTCAAACGGATATCCAGACCTTTACGCAATTTTATCACATTCGCCATAATATTTAAATACTAGTATTCGTTCACGATATTGGGTGCAAATTTACTAAAAAATAAGGACGTTAACAAAAAAATGAGGCATTTTCAAATGACAATAATGGCGTTTCGGTAAAATAACTTAAATTATTTTGCACTTCAAAGGCTTTGCATTATCTTTGCAGTGGCTATTTGAAATAATGGAAGAAAAGCGTTTCCTTATGATGGAGACCGACCGAAAGGATGAAGAAATTAAGTCGAATCAAACGCATCATCAACATTGCATTATGGACCCTCATCGGTTCATACCTTTTGTTGATGATATCCATACAAATACCTGCCGTACAACGTTTTATAGGAAACAGGATTGAGAGCACGCTATCCGACAAACTGGGCACTGAAGTCAAGGTCGGGAAAGTCAGCTTTGGCTTTCTGAACCGCCTTGTCATCGACGATGTCGTCATCAAAGACCAGCAACACAAGAAGATGCTCAGCGCCTCCCGACTCTCAGCCAAACTGGATCTCATCGCGTTGATAAAAGGTACGGTTGACATTTCGTCGGCACAGATTTTCGGACTCCATGCCACCTTATATAAAAAGGATGCAGCGAGTCAGCCCAATTTCCAATTCATGCTCGACTCGCTCAAGTCTAAGGACACGGACGAGGAAAAGAAGACAGAGATTCACATCAACTCGCTCGTCATCAGACACGGAAATATCAAATACGACCAACTTGATGCCCCGCAAACCACGGGCATCTTCAACCCGAAACACATTCACGTCAACGCACTAAGCGCACACCTTACGCTTGACCAACTTTCAGACGATTCGCTGTCACTCAAGGTCAAGCGACTGGCATTCAAAGAGCAAGCTGGACTGGACGTGCAGAACATCATCTTTAAACTGTCGGTGGCGAATCAAGACGCAAAGCTCCGGAATCTGGAAATAAAACTGCCACACAGCCATATCCAGATTCCTGAACTCACGGCACAATCCCTATCTACCAAAAAGTCGTTCAACGGAAGAATCAACCTATCGGAAATCGGCACCGATGACTTGAAGCCATTCCTCCGAAACTATGTGAATCCACAATTACTACCCTCTTCCCTGACCCTATCCGGCACATTTAGCGGTGATAAAGATGGCATTCAGATAGCACAAATGGCACTTTCGTCGAAAGACGGAGAATTAAAGCTTCAGGGAAATGGCTACGCCAACCAGTTGAACACGACTCCCAAATGGTATGCAAACATCCGTCAACTATCGGTCAACTCACGCTTGCTGAAAGAATTTGTGCCCTCAGCCCCTGCACAGATAGCGTCGCTCGGGAAAGTCAACTATCAAGGCGAAATCAGCAATCGGGACGGGAACAGCCTGGCACTTAACGGCATCTTGCAGACGGACATCGGAAAAACCAATGCCGACCTGAAACTGCGAGGCAACCTGCTCAGCGCCAAGATATCGACAGACGGCATCAATCTCCGGGAGCTACTCAACGACCAACGCCTCGGAACGCTTGCCACCCAGATGAACATAGAAGGCGATTTGAAGAGGAATGATTTCAAGCTGAAAGGAGATGTCAGTCGGTTCGACTACGAGGGCAATACCTACAAGAATATCGACATCGACGGTGTCTATAACAATCAAGCTTTTGCAGGAAAGTTCTCCATCAACGATGAGAACGGCTCTGCGAGCATGGACGGAACGATTGACTTCTCTTCCAAAATTCCGGAAGCCAACCTTACGGCGAAGGTTCATCAGTTTAACGCTGCCATTCTCCGTCTGGACAAGAAATGGAACACCGCAAAAGTGAGCTTCGACACGAAAATCAACCTTCAGGGAAAGTCGCTCAACAAGTTGACCGGAAGGGTTGAACTGAACAACTTCACATTGCAATCGCCGGAAGAACAGTACCAGATGGAGCAACTGATTATAGAAAGTCTTTCTGAGCGTGGCAACCAAAACATCGACATTCATGGCGACTTCGGCAACATACAGATTGTCGGCGACTACGATTACAGCACTTTGGCACACAGCATTACCAACGCCATCAAAGACAAGCTCCCCACCCTGCCGGGACTTCCCGCAACAAAAAACACACGACCCAACCAGCTCTCGCTCAATGCCAACATCACAAAGACCGACTGGCTGAAAGCATTCTTCGACATCGACCTACAACTCAAACGCCCGATGACCATCAACGCTTCTGTCAACGATGAGAAGAAGGCGGTGGACTTGACGTGCATCCTGCCCGAGTTTACATACAACGACAACCAGTATAACCAAACGGAAATCGTTCTGAAAACCGTTGAGGACACGCTGAAACTGGACGGCTCGACAAAAAAACTGATGAGTAACGGCAATTTCTTCGACTTTGCGATATCTGCCAAAGCTGCCGAGAACAATACCAAAGCTGATTTCATCCTGGACAACCATGACGAACTGCGCCACCTGAAAGGTGTCATTTCTACTGAGACACAATTCTTCAGGAACGAACAAGGACAGCCCGCAGCCCACACCATCATACACCCCTCCCAGTTGTCGGTCAACGAAGCGACGTGGAACGTGGAGCCTTCGGATATCGTTTACAGCGACAAACATCTCATCATCGACCATTTCGCCATCCAGAACGGAGAACAGCACATCATCGTTTCGGGAATAGCCACAACAGAGATACAAGACACGGTCAACATTGACCTGAAGAACGTTGATATCGGTTTCTTCTCCGACATTCTCAACGTGGATGACGTGTTCTTCGGGGGAAGTGCCTCAGGGAAAGCCACGCTCGCATCGGTCTTTGCGAACACGACGGCAAACGCTGCGCTAAGCATAGAGGACTTCAGCTTCGTAGATGGAAGGCTGGGAGCATTGCGCGCAACCGCCGACTGGAACAAGACCGACAACACCATCAACATCCACGGTGTGGCAGACGATGGGCCGCTGGGACAGACACTCATCAACGGAGACATTGCCCTTACGCCGGAAATTCTCACCCTCAACTGCGACTTGAACAACACGAGGATTGAATTTCTGGAGAACTACCTGAAGGGCGTCATGCACAAGATGGATGCGCGGGCAACAGGAAACCTCCGCATTTTCGGACCGCTCAAGAACATTAACATCGAAGGGGAAGTCGTGGCTAACGGAGATGTCGGCATAGAACCCCTCAACACGACATACACCCTGCACAACGATACGATACGCCTTCTGCCCGACCACCTCATCTTCCGCGCAGACAGCGTGTTCGACAAGAACAAACATCTCGCCGTCGTCAACGGAGATATCTACCACACATGCCTCAAAAACTGGATATACGACCTCAACATCGAGGCTGACAACGTGCTGGCATTCGACGTCAAAGACTTCGGCGATGACAGCTTCTGCGGAACGGTCTATGCCACAGGCACCTGCCACATCAGCAACCAGACCAACGAGGTCGTACTCGACATCGAGGCGACGCCACAAGAAAATTCCATCATCAAATATAATGCGGACAGTCCCAATGCCGTAAAGAAGCAAGAGTTCATCCATTGGCATGACGTCACGGAGAAGAATCCGCTTTTCTACAAACCGCTGGAGATTGCCATCGCAAAAGAGGAGACGGAGACGGCTACCACGTCGCAAAACATATCCATCCCAACCAACCTCCACATCAACTTCCTCATCAACACCACACCCGACCTGACACTCCGCCTCATCATGAACGAAGAGAGCGGCGACTATATCGACCTGCACGGCAATGGCGTGCTCCGAGCCACCTATTTCAATAAAGGAAGTTTCGACATTTTCGGCAATTACATCATCGACCACGGTGTGTATAAGATGACCATACAAAACATCATCAAGAAAGACTTTGAATTCCAAGAAGGCGGAACCATCGTCTTCGGTGGCGACCCCTACGAAGCGACACTCAACCTTCAAGCCGCCCACACCATCAATGGCGTCAGTCTCTCCGACCTCAACATCGGACGCTCGTTCTCATCCAACAACATCCGTGTCAACTGCCTGATGAACATCACCGGAACGCCAAGTGCGCCCAAAGCCGACTTCGACCTCCAACTGCCAACCGTCAGCAGCGATGCACAACAGATGGTGCGCTCGCTCATCAACAGCGAAGAGGAACTCAACCAGCAAGTGATTTACCTCCTGACCATCGGACGCTTCTACACGCAGGGTGCCAACAACGCCAACCAAGACGGCACCTCTCCCAGCCAGGCAAGTCTCGCCATGCAAAGTCTGCTCAGCGGAACACTCAGCCAGCAAATCAATACGGTCTTGGGAAGTGTGGTGAACAACAGCAACTGGAACTTCGGAGCCAACATCTCGACTGGAACGGAAGGATGGAACAACGCCGAATATGAGGGCATCCTGTCCGGACGACTGCTCAACAACCGACTGCTCATCAACGGACAGTTCGGCTACCGCGACAACCCCAACGCCACCACTTCGTTCATCGGAGACTTCGATATCCGCTACCTGCTCTTCCCCAATGGCAACCTTGCCGTCAAGGTTTACAACCAGACAAACGACCGCTATTTCACCCGCAGTTCGCTCAACACGCAGGGCATCGGTCTTATCATCAAAAAAGACTTCAACAATTTCCGTGATTTGTTCGGGCGAAAGAAGAAAAAGACATCGCAAGCCGCACCCGACAGCATACCGGCAATGCCGACAGATTCCCTCAAACAAGAATAGAATCCACCCGCTTCGTTATCCGACAGCTGAACTTTCATCAACCAAAGTCGCACGGAATTGGTTGACGGGAAGACTATTTTTAGGGAACGACAGCCCTCGTATAAACATACGGAAAAGGGCGTATAAATATGCAGTTGAACTTTCACTTTCCAAAAGTGCCACTTTTAGCTTGCAAAAGTTCCCCTTTCACCTCCTGAAAGTGCCACTTTTGGAGTGCGAAAGTGGCACTTTTGGAAAGCCCATCCTAACGTTCTGAAATTCAGTGGTTTACAAAACACACACCAACGACCCCACTTATGCATAAATATGCAGAAGCAGCAAGTTGGCAAAACACAGGATGCTATCCCGGTATGAGGAAATTGATGACCTCCTGCTCTACCGTCACCTTGAACGGTCCGACCGGTGTCGCCAACAATCTTCCGTCAAGACTGACCATTGCGCGCTCTGCCTTGTCGAAATAGACTTCTCGCGTGCGGTAAGGGTGCACGTCTTTGTGGTTCAGTATCTTTCCGTTATACAGCAGATAGAAGCCCTCTATCAGCTTGGTCATCTCCGGATGGGATATGACAGAGACGTCCAACAAGCCATTATAGGGAACGGCATTGGGGGTCATGCCGTATGCCGTAGCGTTGCCGACACACACCGCCATGACTTTCCGATTGATGGTATCGGAATTGATTCGCAATTTCATCTTATAGTCCAGCCGCTGGAAAATCATCATCAGCGATGAGGGGATGAACGAAAGCGTCTTCGAACCGAAATATCCGCGCGTCTTACGGCGAAGATTCATCACCGCAGCCACCAGCCCGACGTTCATGCTATTGAGGAAATAGCGGTGGCAACGCTCGTTGTTCTTGTTCGTATATCGGATACATCCCAGGTCTATCTTCCTCGTGCGGTGTTTCTTCAACCATGCGACGGTCTGCTCGACTTCGCTCTCCTTGAAGTCCCAGAACTTGGCAAAGTCGTTGATTGAACCGTTTGGAATGACTCCGAGTGCGATGCTCTCACGCACCGACTTTTCCGCCTGCATCAGACAGTTCACCGCATCGTTCAAAGCAGAGTCGCCGCCGACGATTACCAACGTCTTGTAGCCATTGTTAATCATCATGGTCACAAGGCGTTCCACACCTGCGGAGTTTTCACTTTGCACCAAATCGAAGTCGATTTCGTGCGCACGAAGGCTCTTTTCTATCTTCTCCCATCGCTTCTGCGGACGGAAGGCATTTTTCGGGCAATAGATGATTCCCCACTTCTTGTCGATACTGCTACTCATTACTATACATTTTATATATATGAAAGGGCTTGACTTATTTTCTCGTCCATCGGCAACATGGCGTCTATCCAATGTATTGTGAATCCACGCCGTTCCATTCCCCGGAACCATGTCATCTGTCGCTTGGCAAACTGGTGGATGGCAATCTCCAAGCGCTGAAACATCTCGTCGAAGGTGATTTTTCCCGTGACATATTCCGTGACATAGCGATACTCCAACCCGTAATACGTCAAGTCTTCAGGAGAGATTCCTTCGTCCAAGAGGCTGCGCACTTCGTCTGCCATGCCTTGTTCCAGGCGCTCTTTCAGTCGCGCGGTAATCTTTTTCCGGCGCTCTTCGCGGTCAATGTCAACGCCGAGAATGACGGAGTTGATTTGCGGAAACGACCGTTCCTTGCACCTGCCTTCATCCTTGTCGCGCCGGGCAGCGAGCACTCCCATCTCTATCTCGATGGCACGAATGGCGCGTTGCGGTGTGTCAACGTCCGAACGGTTGTGCATCGCAGAGCCTGTCTGTCGCTTCAAGTCGCGCAACATCTCGGTCAGTTCGTCCAACGACTTGTCCGAAAGACGCTCCCTCAATGCCGCATCTTGGGGCACGGGCGACAGTTGATAACCCTTCAGGACAGACTCTATATACAGCCCCGTACCGCCGCACAGCAGCGGGAGCCGGTTCCGCCCGCGAATCGAGTCGTAGGCAGCAAGGAAATCGCGCTGATATTCAAACAGATTGTATTTCGTTCCCGGCTCGCAGATGTCTATCAAATGGTATGGAACGCGTTGCCCTTCAACACAATAGTCTTCCAAATCCTTCCCCGTCCCGATATCCATACGCCGATACACCTGTCGGCTGTCTGCGCTGATAATTTCCGCATTCAGCTTCAGTGCAAGGGCTACAGCCAAGCGCGTCTTACCGCTTGCCGTAGGACCAAGTATGGTAATCATGTCGTGCATTCTAACGGCAAAGTTAATTAAAAGCCGAGACAATACAAAAATTATTAAGGAAAAATCGTTCGTTATTGCTCGCTTTGTGCATAAAAAGCGTACCTTTGCAACAGCATGGCTAACATCATAGAAATATCGTCACTGAACGTCCCGGGCGTGGAAGTGTTTCATTCGCTGACCGAGGCACAACTGCGCAACCGCCTGCACATGGAAGACGGCATCTTCATAGCCGAGAGTCCCAAAGTCATCAAGGTGGCACTCGCCGCCGGATATGAACCCCTCTCTGTCTTGTGTGAACGCCGACACATCGAAGGCGACGCGGCAGAAGTGCTCAAGCACTGCGAAGGAGTTCCTGTATATACGGGAAGCCGCGAACTGCTCGCACAGCTGACGGGCTACACACTCACGAGAGGCGTCCTGTGTGCGATGCGGAGAAAACAACTTCCCGACGTGGAAACGCTGTGCAAGGATGCGCGCCGCATCGTTGTCATCGAGGGAGTGAGCGACACGACGAACATCGGCGGAATCTTCCGCTCGGCAGCGGCGCTTGGGATGGACGCTGTATTGCTTACAAAAGATTCGTGCGACCCGCTGAACCGCCGTGCCGTCCGCGTGTCCATGGGGAGTGTATTCCTGATACCCTGGACGTGGTTGGACGAACCCGCAACGAGTTTGCACCAATACGGTTTCAAGACTGCAGCCATGGCGCTTTCCGAACAAGCCATCGCGCTCGACGACCCTCGCCTGAAAGACGAAGAACGCCTGGCTGTCATTATGGGAACGGAAGGCGACGGACTGCCTGAAAAGACCATTTCCGAAGCCGATTATGTCGTTCGCATCCCGATGTCCTACCACGTAGATTCGCTCAACGTGTCGGCAGCGGCTGCCGTTGCTTTCTGGGAATTGCGCAAACACCACGTTTAGCCGTCGCAAACATGCCGTTTACGATGCTTTAACATGCCGTTTACCAATAAAAAAGCCTGTCTTCTTTCTGCGAAGACAGGCTTTTGTCATATACTGTTTGTATCAGAAATTCTTATCGTCGAGTATTTCGAAACCACAATACGGCACGAGGCACTTCGGTATGCGAATGCCTTCCGGTGTCTGGTTGTTCTCGATAATCGCAGCAACGATGCGCGGCAATGCCAATGCCGAACCGTTCAAGGTGTGACACAGCTCTATTTTCTTGTCCTCGGCACGGCGATAACGGCACTTCAAGCGGTTTGCCTGATAGCTCTCGAAATTGCTGACGGAAGACACTTCCAGCCAACGCTCCTGCGCTGCGCTCCACACTTCGAAGTCATAGCATATCGCACTGGTGAAGCTCATGTCGCCACCGCAGAGACGCAAGATGCGATAAGGCAGCTCAAGTTGCTTCATCAGACCTTCCACGTGAACAAGCATCTCGTCGAGACTTTCATACGAGTGCTGCGGAGTGTCTATGCGCACGATTTCAACCTTATCGAACTGATGCAGACGATTCAATCCTCGCACATCCTTACCATACGAACCCGCCTCTCTGCGGAAACATGCCGAGTAGGCACAACGCTTGACGGGCAATTCACTTTCATCGAGAATCACGTCGCGGAAGATGTTGGTCACGGGCACTTCCGCCGTAGGTATCAGATAGAGATTGTCCATATTGACGTGATACATCTGCCCCTCTTTGTCGGGTAATTGTCCCGTACCATATCCCGAAGCTTCGTTCACCACGTAAGGCGGTTGAACTTCCAGGTAGCCGCTCTTGCGCGCCTCTTCGAGGAAGAATGCCTCCAATGCGCGTTGCAAACGTGCCATCTTACCTATATATATCGGAAAACCGGCTCCCGTCACTTTCACTCCGAGGTCGAAATCTATCAGATTATACTTCTTGCACAAGTCCCAATGGCATTGCGCATCGGCTCCCAACTGAGGCTTTACTCCACCCTCTTTCACGACCACATTTGCCGAAGCATCAGCCCCTTCAGGAACGAGCTCGCAGGGAATATTGGGAATGGCGCAAAGCAAATTCGTGAGTTCCTGCTCAGCCGCATCCATTTTCTCTTGCAGCGTCTTGTCCGCCTGTTTCAATGCAGCCACCTGTTCTTTCACCTGCTCTGCCTGCTCTTTATCGCCCTGTTTCATCAACTGTCCGATTTGAGCAGCCAACAGCTTAGCGTCTTGCTTGGTTTTATCCAGTTTTTGCTGGGTTTCACGACGAAGCCTGTCCACTTCCTGAACCTTTTCTATCGCCTCTTTGGCACCCTTGAAATGTTTTTTCTCCAATCCGCGAATCACGCGATCCGTTTCTTCATTGATAAGTCTAAGCGTAAGCATAATAATAAATTTGAATCAGAATTCTTTTTTTTTGACTGTGCAAAATTACAAAAAAATCTGTCATTACCTACAAAGAAACGAAAGTTTTCCTATTTTTGAAGATTATCAAACAATTCATATGCGAAAATTTCGCTGATTCAATTTAATTCATTACCTTTGCATGGGTAAGATAGGAACGCAATTATTAAGGAATAAGAAAACAAACAATATCATTATGAACAGCAAAGACCTTATGACACGGGCAGCAGACAACATACGCATTCTCGCTGCTTCGATGGTGGAAAAAGCCAAATCCGGACATCCTGGCGGTGCTATGGGCGGTGCCGATTTCATCAATGTGCTTTTCTCCGAATTTCTCGTTTATGACCCCGAAAACCCGACGTGGAGCGGTCGCGACCGTTTCTATTTAGACCCGGGGCACATGTCACCCATGCTTTATTCAGCTCTCGCCTTGCAGGGCAGATTCACTATCGACGAGCTGAAAGCATTCAGACAATGGGAATCTCCGACACCCGGACATCCCGAACGTGACGTGGAACGAGGCATTGAGAACACCAGCGGACCGCTCGGACAAGGACACACCTTCGCCGTCGGAGCTGCCATTGCGGAAAAGTTCCTCGAAGCGCGCCTGGGACACACCATGATGCAACATAAAATCTATGCCTACATCTCAGACGGCGGCATTCAGGAAGAGATTTCACAAGGTGCCGGTCGCATGGCAGGACTGTTGGGACTGAACAACCTGATTATGTTCTATGACTCGAACGACATACAGCTCTCTACGGAATGCTCGGTCGTGATGGCAGAAGACACCGAAGCCAAGTACAAGTCATGGGGATGGAATGTCCTGAACATCAACGGCAACGATGCTGATGAGATTCGACAGGCGCTCCAAGAGGCTATCGAGGAGAAAAGCCGACCGACACTCATCATCGGAAAGACCGTCATGGGAAAAGGTGCTTTGCAAGCCGACGGCTCGTCGTATGAACGGACAATTAAGACGCATGGCGCACCGCTCGGTGGCGATGCATACATCAACACGATAAAGAACCTTGGCGGCGATCCCGAAAATCCGTTTGTCATCTTCCCCGAAACCGAAAAACTCTATGCCTGTCGCAGAGAAGAACTCAAACACATCGTGGCTGAGCGAAAGAACGAGGAGGCAGAATGGACAAAAGGTCATCCGGCACAAGCCGCGCAAATGCAAGAGTGGTTTGAAGGGAAAGCACCGAAAGTGGATTGGAGTGCGCTCATTCAGAAAGAAGGATGTGCCACCCGTGCTGCTTCGGCAGCTTGTCTCGGAATACTCGCCGAGCAGGTTCCAAACATGGTGTGCTCATCTGCCGACCTGTCCAACTCCGATAAGACCGACGGGTTCCTGAAAAAGACCCACGACCTGCAACGCAACGATTTCAGCGGTGCCTTCCTGCAAGCAGGAGTCAGCGAACTGACGATGGCGTGTGTGTGCATCGGTATGTACCTGCATGGCGGAGTGATTCCCGCATGCGGAACATTCTTTGTATTCTCCGACTATATGAAGCCGGCAGTACGAATGGCGGCTCTCATGGAAGTGCCCATCAAGTTTATCTGGACGCACGATGCCTTCCGCGTAGGTGAAGACGGTCCGACGCACGAACCGGTGGAACAGGAAGCACAGATACGACTGATGGAAAAACTGAAAAACCACCACGGGAAAGACTCCGTGCGCGTTTTCCGCCCTGCCGATGCCGACGAGACGACCGTTTGCTGGCAAATGGCAATGGAAAACATGGAAACGCCGACGGCGCTTGTCCTCTCACGTCAGGACATCAGCAAGCTTCCTGCAGGCACCAACTATCAAGAAGCGCGCAAAGGTGCCTATATCGTTGCAGGAAGCGACGAGCAGTATGATGTGATACTCTTTGCTTCTGGTTCTGAAGTGGCGACACTCGTTGCCGGAGCCGAACTCTTGCGCAAGGACAACATCAAGGTTCGCATCGTCAGTGTGCCCTCAGAAGGACTCTTCCGTCAGCAATCAAAGGAATACCAAGAAATGATTCTGCCCGCTGAAGCGAAGAAGTTCGGATTGACCGCCGGACTCCCTGTCACGCTCGAAGGATTGGCTGGCAGCAACGGACGCGTATTCGGACTCACCAGTTTCGGATTCTCCGCACCCTACAAAGTGCTCGACGAGAAACTCGGTTTTACCGGTGAGAACGTCTATCGGCAAGTGAAAGACTTCTTAGGTAAATAACAAAAAGAGACAAATATCAACAAACAAAAAACATAAATATCATGGAAATCAAGACAGTTGGAATTGCCTGCGACCATGCAGGCTATGCGTTAAAAAAATTTGTGATTGAGTATTTGGAAAAACACGGTTATCCCTACAAAGACTACGGTACATGGAGCGACGTGAGTGTGGATTATCCAGACTTCGGACATGCCCTTGCTGAAGGTATCGAAAGCGGTGAAGTCTATCCCGGTATCGGCATTTGCGGAAGCGGCGAAGGCATTGCCATGACGCTGAACAAGCACCAAGGTGTGCGCGCCGGCTTGGCATGGATTCCCGAAATTGCACACATGATTCGTCAGCACAATGATGCCAACGTCCTCGTAATGCCCGGACGATTCATCGACAACAAGACGGCTGAAAAAATCATGGACGAATTCTTCAAGACGACATTCGAAGCAGGACGCCACCTGAAGCGCGTAGAGAAGATTCCCGTAAAATAATTTCAGGCAACACAAATTCATTCATAGATTACTTTTACAAATGAAAAAAAAGATTTTTATATTCACCATTTGCCTCTCGGTCATGATGGGTGCTCAAGCGCAGAAAAGCAAGCATTTCATCTCCGATGACAACTATCGGGAAAAGACTGAGAAAGCATTTAACGAAAAAATGCAACTCATTGGCAAACAGTTTTTTGACACAAAGAAGCTGAATGCAAATGAGAGAGAGTTGGAAGCACTCAAATTCCTCTATGCTTACATGGCTTTAGCGGATGCGACCGACTATCCCACCTCATTCTTTTATGACAATGTGAAGTGCTCATTTACCGCCCAAAAGGAAATGCCTTGGGGTGTAAAGATTCCCGAATTGTTGTTCCGCCATTTCGTTTTACCCGTGCGTGTCAACAACGAGAATCTTGACGAGAGCCGCATGGTGTTCTATAAAGATCTGAAAGAACGCGTAAAAGGCATGTCGATGAAGGAAGCCATCCTCGAAGTGAACCATTGGTGTCATGAGAGGGTGACCTATCAGCCTTCAGATGCCCGCACCTCTTCCCCACTCGCTTCCATCCGCACCGCCTATGGACGATGCGGCGAGGAGTCAACCTTCACGGTGGCAGCCCTCCGCTCCATCGGTATTCCTGCCCGTCAGGTCTATACTCCGCGGTGGGCACATACCGACGACAACCACGCGTGGGTGGAAGCATGGGCAGATGGTGAATGGTATTTCCTTGGTGCCTGCGAGCCGGAAGCCGTGCTGAATCTCGGATGGTTCAACGCACCGGCATCAAGAGCCATGCTCATGCACACACGTGCCTTCGGCGACTACAACGGTCCCGAAGAGGCAGTTCTCCGCACCAACAACTATACAGAAATCAACCTCATCGACAATTACGCCACGACCGAGCGCATCGACTTCCGTGTGGTAGATACCAACGGGAAAGCGGTGAACGGGGCACGTGTGGATTTCAAAATCTACAACTATGCGGAATATTACACCGCCGTGACGAAATATACAGATGAGCGAGGAGAGACATTCCTCACGGCAGGTCTTGGCGACCTGATTGTATGGGCGTCACACGAAGGCAGATACGGTTTCACGAAAGCATCATTCGGGAAGGATAAACACATCACCATCACCTTGTCGCGTTCACAAAACAGCGACCTCACACAACGGGTCTTCCCAGTCGAAGAGTTCGACATTGTGCCGCCACCGGAGAAGGTCAACCTCCCCGACGTGCCCGAAGAGATGCAGAAGCGGAACAAAGAGCGCTTTGCGTATGAAGACTCTATCCGCAACGCCTACGTAGCAACCTTCATTTCTCAAGAGACAGCAAGCAACTTCCCCGCCGAAGCGACACCTTATTTAATAAAGGCGCGCGGCAACTGGCAGACGATTCTTGCGTTCCTCGAGAAATACAGCGACCGGAAAGAGCGCGCATACAAACTGCTCTCGACGCTGAGCGACAAAGATTTGCGCGACATGCAGATGGACATTCTGGATGATAACATGAACGCAACGAGCGACCAACTCTGCCCGCGTGTAGAAAACGAGATGATTATTCTCCCGTTCAAGCAGTTCTTCGAGAAGGCTTTCGACAAGAAAACGGCTGACCGCTTCCGCAAGAATCCTTCAGAACTGGTCGGCTGGGTGAAGAAAAACATTCGCCTCAATCCCGACAAGAAAGCCATCCGCATTGCACAGACTCCCGTCGGAGTATGGCGTTCACGGGTGACTGACACACGTTCGCGCGACATCTTCTTCGTTGACGTGGCGCGAAGCCTGGGCATTGAAGCGCAAAAAGACGGCGTCACCTCGAAGGTGCAATACAAGCAGGACGGCAAATGGGTAGATGTGAACTTCGATGCTACCGAACAGGCGAGCGCCCCGCAAGGTACACTCATGTTGGGATATACCCCGACGAAGATGGTGGACGACCCGAAATACTACAGCCACTTCACCATCTCGCGCATCGACAACGGAACGACATCGCTCCTCAGCTTCGACGAGGGACAGGTAGATATGGGCGGCGGTGTCAGCTGGTCGAACACATTCAAGAACGGAACGTTGCTCGACGAGGGAACCTACGAACTGGTGACCGGTATGCGCCTTGCCAACGGCACGGTGCTCTCCACCTCACAGATATTCAACATCCGTGCGGGAGAAACGACCAACATCGAACTCACGTTGCGCTCTACCGACCAAGAAGTGAGCGTCATCGGCAGCTTCGACTCCGAAAGCAAATTCCTCACAATTGGCGACAAGAAGGAAGTCAGCATCCTCTCACAGACAGGCAGGGGCTACTTCATCGTAGGACTCATCGGCGTAGGACAAGAGCCGACCAACCATGCGCTGCGCGACATTGCCAAAGTGCGGAAGTCGTTCGAGGCGTGGGGACGTCCGATTCTCCTGCTTTTCGAAAACGAAGAGGAAGCACGGAAATTCAACAAGAAAGAGTTCGGCGAACTGCCCAACACCATCATCTACGGTATCGACAAAGACGGAGCCATCAAGCAGCAAATTGTCAAGGAGATGAAACTCCAAAGCGACCGCCTGCTGCCTATTTTCTTCACCTCTGACACGTTCAACCGGGTGGTCAGCATCTCGCAGGGTTACACCATCGGACTTGGCGAGCAACTGGAGAAAATCATCAAAAAACTCTGAATGAAATCATTACGTCATGATACGCAAAAGGTGTCTTTCCATTTTGGAGAGACACCTTTTTGCGTTTGGCAGCAGATGGACTTTGCTCTTCAAGGGCGCAAACGTGCCGTTTACAATGGCTAAACGTGCTGTTTACGATGGATGAACGTGCTGTTTGAGAACGTGAATTCAAAGAAAAAGTACCACAAAAACACGTTTGCATAAACATACGGAAAAGGGCGTATAAATATGCAGTTGAACTTTCACTTTCCAAAAGTTCAACTTTTGCGTCCTAAAAGTTCAACTTTCATCGCCTAAAAGTTCAACTTTTGCAAGCTAAAAGTTGAACTTTTGGAAAGCAGTATTTAACGTATTGAAATTCAAGAGCTTACAAAACGAACGTCAACAGTTTCGCCTCTGCATAAACATACATAAACAGCATCTGCCAGAGGGAGACGCTTTCCGCATGACGCTACGCCGAGAAGTCGAGTTCACCTTCTACCCAAACCGAATGGGTGTCGGACAGATGGGGATTGGAGACGCTCACGCCTATCAGTCGGATGGCTCGTTTCTCGTAATCCACTTGCTTCATCAGCTCCTTGGCAAGTGGCAATATCTGCTCTTTCGTTTGCAGGGGGTGCGGTTTTGTTACGCTGCGGGTGAGTTGTGTAAAATCCTCGTATTTCACTTTCAGCGTGAGCGTGTAGCCTTCGAAATGGCTCTTCCGGATACGCTGTATGAGTTCGAGGACAATGCGATAGAGTTCCACCAATACGGCTACTCGCGTGTTGATGTCTTCCAGGAACGTCTGCTCACACCCTACCGACTTCCTCACGCGAGACGTGACGACGGGTCGGTCGTCTATTCCCCGCGCGAAATTATAATAGATTCTGCCCACTTTGCCGAAGACGAACGACAGTTGTTCCATCGTCAGTTTTCGCAAATCGGCACCATTGAAGACACCCATGCGATGAAAGCGCGTGGCGGTTTTCGGTCCCACTCCCCAGAATTTCTCAATCTTCAGTTGAGCGATAAACTCATCGGCACGGTCGGGATGAACCACGCACATGCCGTCGGGCTTGCGCATGTCGGACGCTATTTTCGCCAGAAACTTGTTATAGGAGATGCCTGCCGAGGCGGTCAGATGCAGCTGTTGACGGATTCGCTCTCTGATTTCGCGGGCAATATCGACCGCCATTTCCATGCCTTTCTTGTTTTCCGTCACATCCAAGAAAGCCTCATCAATCGAGAGCGGTTCTATCACGTCGGTATATTCGCGGAAAATCTCCTGCACCTCCATCGACACTTCCTTATAATGCGTATGGTCGGGAAAGACGATGGTCAGCTCCGGACAGAGATACTTCGCCCGAACAATCGGCATGGCGGAATGAATACCATACCGACGCGCTTCGTAACTGGCGGTCGCCACCACCCCGCGCGGTCCGTCAAAACCGACGGCAATCGGTTTGCCCCGCAATTCGGGATGGTCTCTCTGCTCTACCGCCGCAAAGAACGCATCCATATCAATATGTATAATCTTTCTGTACGCCATTCCGCATGAAACAGAAGGCTATGCCTCCCCGTCGGAGAAGCATAACCCGTGAGAGATGAGTCGATAAAGCTTAATCCAAGTTGAACTGCTTTTTCCAAGCCATGCGGTTGGCATTCTCCGCCTCAGCCATGCGTTTGTCTGCCTTAATCACTTTCGCCACAAACGCGTCAATGGTCAAGAGAATGGCTTTCTGTTCATCGCGGTTGAAGCCTTCGAGCACTTCCTGCGTGTCGCGAACGATTTCCTCAAGCGTATATTTGCGGTCGATGGCTCCCGTCACTTCCCTTTTCAGCTCCTCGTCAATCGTCCCCACTTGCTCTATCTGAGCAATGAAACCATGGATGAAATCCTTCTCCGGCTGAGCATACTGACCGTCGCAATTGGCAAAGAACAATCCTGTTTTTGCCATCAGTCTTACAACATTAGCTAACTTTTCCATATCATTCCTCCTCTACTACTGTTTCCTCTTCAACTACTTCCGCTTCGCCTTCCGTCGCAACCGAATTGCCGGCAAGCCCAATAATACTCAACACGCTTTGGGCGAGGCTTCCGAGATCCATATTCTCCAGATTCAATTTCTCCTTGACAGCATCAAGGACTCCTCCTCCCAACTTCTCCTTGAGCCCTTCGAGAATTCCACTCTCTTCGCCCATCTTCAGGATGTTCTTAAAAAATTCTCCCATAATAATACCTTTCTGTGTTTTAGTAAAAAACTGCACCAAAGATACAAATAAATAAGGAAAATGCAAAAGGAAAAACTGCCTATTTTTGCCATTTTTCAAACAGACCTCGTGAAATGTTTTATGCGGGAATTTTGAGGATTGAATATAATTCGCTAAATTTACATAAGATAAGATGCACCTCGGCATAAAAAACAAATGAATTTATTTTGTTCTGCGCTTGGTTTTCATTATCTTTGCCACAAATGATCAAATTCTCCGACCATAGCAAGCATGTTTATGCGTACGATGCGACAGGCAGGAAGCTTCGTGCGGAGTACCACACGCCGATTCAGCCGTATAAATACAACGGCAAGGAGTTAGACCGCCATCATGGATTGGATTGGTATGACTACGGAGCGAGGTGGTTCAATGGTTATTCATGGATGACTCCAGACCCACATGCAGAGAGTTATTATGATACCAGTCCGTATATGTATTGTTATGGTAATCCTGTGAAATATGTGGATCCAAATGGAATGGATGGCATATAAGGATGGAAAACTTGTAACTATTTATCCATCTAATGCTCTGCCAGGTATAGATACAATGCAAGATGATGATAGAATAAACAAAAAGAAAAAAAAGAAATGATAAAGAAAATATTAGTATTAATAGTCATGTTGATTGTCGGATGGGGACTGGGTTCTTTCTATATTCCTAAGCCATATAAGCCTGTAAATGAAATGGCATCCGATTGTAATTATATCTCGAAGTATGATTTTTATGACTATGAGGAGGCTATATTAAAAGAGGGAAATATGGATAAACTTAGTGGAATTGTCCAAGAGTGTGGAGTGGACAGGTTTCCGTATATGATAGTCATGTATGATAAATATCATGAAAATGTATGTAGGTATTTGGGAAGGTTCTATTCGTTGATGCAGAAAGACTATCATGGGAGGAATATTATGGCTGATGTCCCTTTAAGACAATTCGTCAAGAGTGTATTGACTGAATATGCAGACAAGGGAGATGAAGAAGGAAAAAGAGCATTTAAAGAGATTTTTGACTGATGAGTAAGACACATTGGATCGTCGCCTATATCGGTGCGTTAGTGATAGGCTGTGCCTGCAGAATATATACGAAAAAGCCTGATATTCCCAAGAAATACAGTAATTACGTGTTTCCATATCATGACTATACAATGGCATACTATGGAGATACTGCTTTGTATGAGAAGGTTGTCAGAGAACGGAGGACGAAGACACCGTCTCATCCTGACTACCTTGACTTGTCTATATGGATGGCTGGTAGATATGGTCATACTTCCGGCTATTACAATGCTTATCTTGCCCTTCATGACTTGTATACGTACAATCATTTCCAGATGGGAGATAAGGTGAAACGTCTGATGTATAGCTATCTTCAATTGGCCATAGAGCACAAGGATAAGCGTGTGACAGATGCTGATTTGAAGGGATTCCATGCCGCATTCCCTGATGGGAAGGCAATCTGACAAAAGATTTGGATGAGGGAATTTTGAGAATTGAATATAATTCGCTAAATTTACATAAGATAAGATGCACCTCGGCATAAAAAACAAATGAATTTATTTTGTTCTGCGCTCAGTTTTCATTATCTTTGCCGAGTATGATACGTTTCCAAATAGAAAACTTAATTCGTCGTGTTATGAAAATAAACTCAATAAACGACGGAAGTAATCATGCTAACGGAGAATATATTTCTAACCCCACATCACTTCCTGCTTACCGATGAAATATTTAATTACTTACTTTTTCCTGCTCTTTGCTATATTCAAAGCAAATGCGTCAACTATAGATTCTCTTTTAGTCAAAGAGTATAATAGAGGTTATGAGGTCGTTCGTGAGATTATAGAAAACAATTGTTTGAAAGATAGCCTAATAAATAGACCATTTTGCTCATTGTTCTTTGAAAATTTGTGGACTATAGCAGTAAAAACGGAAAAATCCTACGTGGTGTATTATGGTTATCGAATAGGTAGTGATAAAATGGCTCATATGGAAATCTCAAGTGATGATAACATTCTTATTCGTTTATTCTCGCTTGAACAAAATAGGATTGAACGACCAGTTTACAAACTTACAGACTTTTATTCCCCATTTTATTGGTATTTCGTATCGGTAGACTCTTCACATAATAAACAATTTGAATGGAATGCTTATTCCAAATCTGATGACAAATATGCAAAGGTATCCTTAAGCATTATTGCGGATTTTTATGTTTATCTAATGTATATAATGCATAATTAGATAATCCCAAAAAATCCAGCGAAAGATTATTTGGTGAAATAAAATATAAAACGTATCTTTGTATCTGAGTTCATATGACCAGTCTTCAAAGAAATATCACATTAAAGCGGGTGGATAACATATCCTCCCGAACGGGGAATGCCAGAGTAGTTGCTAATCAGAATGGAGAGGTGGAGCAAGTGAACCACTATTATCCGTATGGCGGTTTAATGGGCGAAAGCACAAGCAGTGACCATCAGCCGTATAAGTACAACGGCAAGGAACTCGACCGCCATCATGGTTTGGATTGGTATGACTACGGAGCGAGGTGGTATAATGGTTATTCATGGACGACTCCAGACCCACATGCGGAGAGTTATTATGATGTAACTCCATATAAGTCACAAACGAGAATCGGCTATGATCCAGATAGACCACGAATTTCAGTTAAAAAGATAAGAAAAGCATCAGATTTAATCCCATAATATATGATGAGAAAGATAATACCCACAACACTTTTATGCATCGTCCTGATTGCATGTAACAGGAACGGTAGCAGTTTTTCTGCTATGATGCCTCCAGAGTTAGATAGTATCTTGGATGAATATATAGCAAACAATCCGAAAAGAAAAGTTTTCGAAATAGTTTTTGAGAACCGTAACCACAAACAGTTTTTCACCCTTCAAAGTTATTCAGATATTTATGACAGTAATTACGTGGATGGGTGTTTTATGAAAAACGGGAAAATCATCATATTCTGGTCGGTTAACAAATCGTGGAAAGACAGTCTGCTTCATATTCCACAGGAGGAACTTTGCTTTGATTCTTTGGGGAAATACAAAGATATTAATAAAGTTGATTTTGATGGCTGTGATGTTTCTCCTAATAGTTTGACATATAGAATACTGTCAGTAAACAAATACAAAAAAGCTGATGAATCAGACTGGAGTTATCCAGAATCTGCTTGTGACAGTAATGTAATAAACAGTACGGCTCTGAATAAGATAGTTAATGACGTCATAAACACGATTGACTCTCCCCCCATTACATATTTGCGTTTTAGTAATGTGAATGGTGACAACTTTGTTTCTATAGGATATGATATTGTATATAACCCTGAAACGTTTTCAGGTATGTTTTACCGCAATGGGAGAATTGTCGTTGTATATTCACTTGATAACATCAGAAACTTAGATATCATAGATAAAGAATCGTTACTTCCCATACAAACGATTAGCGATTACAGAGCTTTGAAAAGGAATTTTCCCAGATTTCCTGAAAAGAAGTATCGTATAGTTTCAAAAGAGAAAATGGAACGAATTACATCTGACAATAGTGTTTGGATGGATATTCATAGGATTAGATAATTGAATTTTATTTTGTATTTTTGCCCATCATATCAACCATTTTATCAGAGAACGATGAAAATATATCCTTGTGCGAAAGTCAATCTGGGTTTGAACATCGTGGAGCGTCGCACCGACGGTTACCACGATTTGGAAACGGTGTTCTATCCCATCCCGCTATACGACACGCTGGAAGTAGAAGCCATGACAGGCAATAATGCGTCGGGAGAATGCGAATTCACGATGAGCGGCATCGAAATCGAAGGTGCGCCGACGGACAATCTCGTGATGAAGGCTTATCGCCTGTTGGCTGCGGAGCACGCGCTTCCGCCCCTCAGCATACACCTCCACAAAGCCATTCCCTCACAAGCGGGCATGGGCGGAGGCTCGAGCGATGCTGCTTACATGATTCGTCTGCTCAACGAGAAGTTCCGCTTAGGACTCAGCGTGGAAGAAATGCAGGCGAAAGCCACCGGAGTTGGTGCCGACTGCGCTTTCTTCATCGAGTCGATACCGGCATTTGCAAGAGGCATAGGTGACAAGCTGTCAGCAGTCGAAGGGAACTTGTCTCATCTGAAAGGGCTCTACATGGCGGTCGTAAAGACCAACGTGGCAGTATCCACCCGCGAAGCCTTCGCCCGGATTGTGCCGAAAAAGCCCGAACGCTGCTGCCTCGACATCGTGCAACAGCCCGTCGAGACATGGCGCCATCAGCTCACCAACGACTTCGAAACGTCCGTGTTCAGCATTTATCCCGAGCTTGCCCGCATCAAGGAAAGGCTCTATTCCGAAGGAGCCATCTATGCACAGATGACCGGCAGCGGCAGTGCTATCTATGCCCTGTTCGACAAAAAGCCAGACAGCCTCAGCCTCATTTTCCGCGACGCATTCTGCCACATCGTCGCCCTATAGAAAATGTTTGGCACACTATTTGCATGAATGCCAATACATTATTCATATATAAAAGAAAGGCATACCATGAACAACCTGTTTTCAGACAGACTCTCTGAGATTCTCACCTTCAGCCGTGAGGAAGCAGAACGCCTCTGCTGCCAGTCGGTAAGTCCCGAGCATCTGCTCATGGGCATCATGAGGGGGAAAGGCGACGTTGTACACGATATGTTCGATAAACTGAACATCAATCTGCAATCCATAAAGACAGAACTTGAAAACAACGTGCGCAGAGAGCCGGCAAGCACCCATCAGACAGAGCTCGCTCTCAGCGAGCAGTCGAGCAACATACTCCGACAAGCTGTCATCGAGGCACGCACGCAGCACCGAGACACCGTCGACGTGCAGCATCTCCTCCTCGCTATCCTCCACGACCCATCGGGCAACGAGGCAAAACGAATCTTAGAACTCAACAAAATGAACTATCAAGACACCTTGGAATATCTCCAGCAGAAAGCCAACATGCCACAAAGCGGCATCGGGCTCCCCGATGAAGACGAGGAAGAACTCGAACCCATCGGACAAAACCCGCGCAACGACGAGCAGAACGGCAGCCATACGACCACACAAGCACGCAAGAGTAGCGGAAAGACCCCCGTGCTCGATAACTTCTCGGTCAATCTCACGGCTGCTGCCCTCGAAGGAAAGCTCGACCCCGTCGTGGGACGCGAGCGCGAGATACAGCGTGTGACAGAGATTCTCTGCCGCCGAAAGAAGAACAACCCCATACTCATCGGCGAGCCGGGCGTCGGTAAAAGCGCTATCGTCGAAGGACTGGCACAACTCATCGCCAAGCGCAAGACATCGCCCGTGCTGTTCAACAAACGCCTCGTGAGCCTCGACCTCACCGCCGTCGTGGCAGGAACCAAATACCGCGGACAGTTCGAAGAGCGCATCAAGGCACTCATCAAGGAAATCGAGCAGAACCCCGACATCATCGTCTTCATCGACGAGATACACACCATCATCGGAGCAGGCTCGACACCCGGCTCAATGGACGCTGCCAACATCCTCAAACCGGCACTCGCAAGAGGCACCATCCAGTGCATCGGAGCCACTACTCTCGACGAATATCGCAACAGCATCGAAAAAGACGGAGCACTCGAGCGACGCTTCCAGAAAGTGCTCGTCGAGCCAACCAATACCGTCGAGACACTGCAGATACTCGAAAACATCAAAGACCGCTACGAGCAACATCACCACGTTGCTTACACCGACGATGCCATCACGGCATGTGTCAAACTGACAGAGCGATACGTGACCGACCGCTCCTTCCCCGACAAAGCCATCGATGCACTCGACGAAGTGGGCGCACGCGTACATTTGCAACACGCACAAGTGCCGCCCGAAATCAACGAGAAGGAAAAAGAGATAGAACTCGTCAAGCAAAAGAAAGACGCCGCCGTCAAGAGCCAAGACTTCGAACTCGCCGCCAACTACCGCGACCGAC
>Ga0256405_10000990_pt1 | contig 84925 bp, 118 predicted proteins | sample RumenRJG_02DNA_FD_189096 | JGI IMG/M metagenome (GOLD analysis project Ga0256405, IMG submission 189096) | Bovine rumen microbial communities from Lethbridge, Alberta, Canada - RJG_02 | ecosystem: Host-associated > Mammals > Digestive system > Stomach > Rumen | place: Canada: Alberta... | reverse complement strand
AACACATCTAGATTAAAGTCAAAAGTAAAGAGAAAGAGAAAAACTTACACAAAAAGAGAAAAATAATTTTCTCTTTTTAATCGACTAGTTTTTTTATTTGTGTCTCCTAAATGGGGTTCACATCATTATTATCTAGATTATTTTTGTTCTAATAGTGGTTTTAGGAATTGTCCAGTGTAAGATTCTTTTACCTTAACTACTTCTTCTGGGGTACCTTTTGCCACTATATTTCCTCCTTGGTCTCCTCCTTCTGGTCCTAGGTCTATTATATAGTCTGCTACTTTTATTACGTCTAGGTTGTGTTCAATAACAATTACTGTATCACCATTATCTACTATTCTTTGTAGTATTACTAATAGTTTTTTAATATCTTCACTATGTAATCCTGTTGTTGGTTCGTCAAGGATGAATAAACTTTTCCCAGTAGGTTTCTTTTGTAATTCTTTTGCTAGTTTAACTCTGGCTGCTTCTCCTCCTGATAGTGTTGGAGCACTTTGTCCTAATTTAACATAAGATAGTCCTACATCTTGTAACATTTGAAGTTTATTTTTTACTTTTGGATGATTTTCAAAGAATTCTAATGCTTCTTCTACTCTCATTTCTAGTACATCGTATATTGATTTACCTTTATATTTAACTTCTAATGTTTCACTATTATATCTTGTTCCTCCACATACTTCACATGGTACATATACATCTGGTAAGAAATGCATTTCTATTCTTTTTACTCCATCTCCCCAGCATGCTTCACATCTTCCACCTTTTACGTTAAATGAGAATCTACCTTTATCATATCCTCTTATTTTTGCTTCTTTAGTTTGTGTGAATACGTCTCTTATATCGTCAAATACTCCTGTATATGTTGCGGGATTTGATCTTGGTGTTCTTCCTATAGGTGCTTGTGATATATCTATTACTTTATCTATATTTTCTAGTCCTTTTATTTCTTTATATTTTCCTGGTTTTAATTTTGTTTTATATAGATTTGAAGCTACTGCTTTATATAGTATTTCATTTATTAAACTACTTTTTCCTGATCCTGATACTCCTGTTATACATGTAAGTGTTCCAAGTGGAAATTTAACATTTATATTTTTTAAGTTGTTTTCACTTGCGCCTTTTATTTCTATATATTTTTTATTTCCTTTTCTTCTCTTTTCAGGTATTTCTATTTTTCTTTTTCCTGATAGGTAAAGTCCTGTAATACTATTTTCGTTTTTCATTACTTCTTCTGGAGTACCCTTTGCGACTACTTCTCCACCATGAATACCTGCTTTTGGACCTATATCTACTAAGTAATCACATGCCATCATAGTATCTGTATCATGTTCTACTACTATTAATGTATTTCCTAAATCTCTCATTTCTAACATTGATTTTATTAGTCTTTCATTATCTCTTTGATGTAATCCAATACTTGGTTCATCTAGTACATATAAAACTCCTGTTAGTCTTGAACCTATTTGAGTAGCAAGTCTTATTCTTTGTGCTTCTCCACCTGATAATGTTCCTGCAGTTCTATTAAGTGTTAAGTATTCTATTCCTACATTTATTAGGAATTCAAGTCTTGAATTTATTTCTTTTACTATTAGTTCTGATATTTCTTGTTGTTGTTTTGTTAGTTTTAAGTTTTTCATAAATTCATGCAAGTCTTTTATACTTAGTTTTGTTACTTCATAGATATTTTTTTTATTTATTAATACTGATAGAACTGATTCGTCTAGTCTTGAACCATGACATGTTGGACATTCTAGTTCTGTCATATAGTTTTCTATCCATTCTCTAATCCAAGAGCTTTTTGTTTCTATATATCTTCTTTCTAGGTTAGTGATTATTCCTTCAAAAAAGTCTTTTTTTGTTCTTGTATTTCCTGTTTTTGATTTATATTTAAATTCTAATATGTGTCTTGAACCATATAGAATTATATCTAATTCTTCTCTTTTTAAATCTTTTACAGGTTTATCTAAATCAATATTATAGTAGTCTGCAGCTGTTTGAATTTCTGTATATGTAGTGTTATCTTCATCTGTATTAATTGCGACTATTGCGCCCTCATTTATACTTTTTGTTTTATCTGGTATGATTAGGTCTTCGTCTATTTTATATTGAATTCCTAATCCTTTACATTCTTTACATGCTCCATATGGTGCATTAAATGAAAACATTCTTGGTTCTAATTCTGGTAATGAGAAATCACAGTCTGGACATGCATATTTTTCGCTCATTAAGAACTCTTCTTTTCCCACTACATCTATTAATACTTTTCCTTTTGATAGTTTACATGCATGTTCAATTGATTCATAAAGTCTTGATCTTATTCCTTCTTTTATTATTAATCTATCTATTATAAGTTCTATATTATGTTTTTTTGTTTTAGATAATTCAATTTCTTCTGATAAATCATGTTCTTCTCCATCAATTCTAATTCTTACATATCCATCTTTTCTATAGTCCTCTAATAGGTCCTTAAATGTTCCTTTTTCTCCGTGAATTGTAGGTGCCATTACTCTTATTTTTGTGTTTGGTTCTAGATTAAGTACTTGGTTTGTCATTTCTTCTATACTTTGACTTGATATTGGTTTATGATGGTTTGGGCAGTATGGTACACCAATTCTAGCAAATAGTAGTCTTAGGTAGTCATATATTTCTGTTATTGTTCCTACTGTACTTCTTGGATTTTTATTTGTTGTTTTTTGATCTATTGATATTGCAGGTGACAATCCTTCTATTGAGTCTACGTTTGGTTTTTCGGATCCTCCCAAAAATTGGCGTGCGTATGCGCTTAGACTTTCTACATATCTTCTTTGTCCTTCTGCATATATTGTATCGAACGCAAGCGAACTTTTTCCTGATCCTGATACCCCTGTCATTACTATTAATTTATTTTTAGGTAGTTCAAGATCTATATTTTTTAAGTTATTTTCTCGTGCGCCTTTTATTATTATTTTATCCATAAATACCTCCAAAGTGTTTTCTATTATACTACATTTTTTTTATTTTTGTAATGTAAATTTTACCATTTTATTTTATCATACATTTGTTTGTTTATCAAGTACAAAAAAAGATAGTTTTACTATCTTGATTTTATTAGATTAATATAATAATTTACTTTTTCTGGCCAGGCTGTACTTCCAGCATATTTTTTTGCCATTAGTTCTGGTGTATTTAATCCTATCCCAAAGTAGTTATTTGACAGATTATCTATATATCCTTTTATACCATCTTCTAATGTATCAAATCCTCTATATCCATAGTTTCCACATGTTGGTGAACCTTTTTGTCCTCCAACGTTATTACATTCTACTGTTAGAGTGCTGCATCTTCCATTGCATCCTGTTTCATGTAGTGAGATAGCTACTGCGATATATGGGTCTACTCCATGAGCAAGTGAATATTCTGCATATAATCTTCCATATCCGTGTAGTTCATTTTTTAGACTTCTATCTAATTTTTCAGCAAGTTGATCCATTGTTAATCCATCATATACTATTAGTGTTTTTAGGTATTCTTGATATTCATTATATTCTTGTCTCTTTTTTTCTATTAGTTTATCATTTAATTTATTTACCATATAACTATCAAAAGTATTTACTGTTATTTTATTTATATCTGCTTGTGCTGAATAATAATTTTTTGCAGCTATTTCTTTTAGTTCTTTTTGTTCAAATTTTATGTTTTTATATTTAGTAATATCTATTGTTATTATTCCTAGCATTATTACAAGTAGTGATGATAATTCTATTATTCTTTTCACTTACTTCACCCTTTACTTTTTTTATTTTTTTTCGTAAATAAATTTTATCATATTGTGGATTTTATGTCAAACAGTATACATTCTATTTACAAACAAAAAAGCATTATTTCAATGCTTCTTTTCTTGATAAATTAAGTCTTCCTTTTTTATCATATCCAAGTGACTTAACTATTATTTCGTCTCCTACTTTTACTACATCGCTTGGTTTTTCTACTCTTTTTTCATCTAAGTGTGATACGTGTACTAATCCTTCACATCCAGGCCATAGTTCTACAAAACATCCGAAGTCTTCTACTTTTACAACTTTACCATTGTATACTTTTCCGTCTTCTACTTCTCTAACTATATCCTTAATCATCTGAGCTGTTCTTTCAATTACTTCTTTATCACTATGATAGATAATTACTCTTCCGTCATCTTCTAAGTCTACTTTAACTGCATTTACATCTGTTACGGCATTTACATTACTAGCTTCAAGAATAATTTTTGTAATCATTTCTCCACCTTTACCAATAACATCTTTAATCTTATTTGGATTAATTGTGAATGTTAATGTCTTTGGAGCATATTTTGATACTTCTTTTCTTGGTTCTGGAATTTGTGCTTCTATAACATCAAGTATTTGCATTCTTGCTTTTTTAGCTTGAGCAAGTGCTTTTTCCAAAATTTCTTTTGTAATACCTTTAATTTTTATATCCATTTGAAGTGCGCAGATACCTTTTCTTGTTCCTGCTACTTTAAAGTCCATGTCTCCTAAGTGGTCTTCCATACCTTGAATATCAGTTAAGATTGTGTAATCATCTTCGTTTGTGATTAATCCCATTGCAATACCTGCTACTGGAGCTTTAATTGGTACACCTGCTGCCATTAGAGCCATACATCCTGCACAAATACTTGCTTGTGATGATGAACCGTTTGATTCTAATATTTCTGATACAACTCTAATTGTGTATGGGAATTCTTCTTCTGATGGAATTACTTGAGAGAGTGCTCTTTCTCCTAGTGCTCCATGTCCTATTTCTCTTCTTCCTGGAGCTCCGTATCTTCCTGTTTCTCCTACTGAGAATTGTGGGAAGTTATAGTGTAGCATGAATCTTTTTTCTGCTTCAAGGGACAATCCATCTAATATTTGATGTTCTCCTAGTGCTCCTAGTGTTACTACTCCTAGTGCTTGTGTTTGTCCACGTGTGAATAGTGCTGATCCATGTGTTCTTGGAAGTAAGTCAATATCTGTTGATAATGGTCTTATTTCATCCATTGCTCTTCCATCTGCTCTAGTTTTTTCTTTAACTACTATTTGTCTAAATATTTCGTATTCAATTTCTTCTAATACTAGTTTTACTTTAGTTATTAATTCTTTTAATTCATCGTCTTTTAAATTAGCATTTTCTTCTTCATATTTAGCAACAACTTCTTCTTTTACTTTATCAATTGCTTCATATTTTTCTATTTTATCTAAGATTCTCATTGCTGTATTTAGTTTTTCTTCTGATAAACTTCTTACTTCATTTTTTAATTCATCTGTTATTTCAAGAACTTCATATTCCATTTTAGGTTGTCCAACTTCAGCAATAATCTTTTCTTGGAAAACACACAATTCTTTTACTGCATCATGTCCAAACATTAATGCTTCTAGCATATCTTCCTCTGAAACTTCTTTTGAACCACTTTCTACCATGTTAATAGCTTCTTTAGTACCAGCTACTGTTAATTCTATATCAGTAAGTTCTAATTGTTCTGCAGTTGGATTAATTATAAATTCTCCATTTACTCTTCCGACTTTTACACCTGCTATTGGTCCATCAAATGGTATTTTTGATATTGATGTTGCTAAAGACGATCCAAACATAGCAGCTAATTCTGGTGAGTTATCTTGGTCTACTGATAGAACTGTATTTACTATTTGTACTTCATTTCTAAAGTTATGTGGGAACATTGGTCTCATTGGTCTATCTATCATACGTGCTGCAAGTGTTGCGTTATCTGTTGGTCTTCCTTCTCTTTTAATGAATCCACCTGGTATTTTACCTACTGAGTATAGTTTTTCTTGATATAATACCATTAATGGAAAGAAGTCAGATAAGATATTTGCATTTTTTGATACTACTGCTGTTGATAATATTACTGTATCTCCATATCTTACTAGTACTGCTCCGTGTGCTTGTTTTGCTAATTCTCCTATTTCTACTGTTAATTTTCTTCCCCTGAAATCTAATTCATATACTTTCTTCATAAATCCTCCTAATTTCTAAAAATAAAGACACTAAAAAATTAGTGCCTGTTGTTTGTTTAATTATTTTCTTAATTCTAATGCTTTTACGATTTCACGATATCTATTTACATCGTGTTTAGCTAAGTAGTTTAATAAGCTTCTTCTCTTACCAACTTTCTTAAGTAAACCTCTACGTGAATGGAAGTCATGTTTGTGTTCTTTTAAGTGTTCAGTTAACTCTTTAATTTCTTCAGTTAATATAGCAACTTGAACTTCACATGATCCAGTATCGTTAGCGTCTTTACCGAATTTTTTAACGATTTTTTCTTTTGCTTCTTTTGTTAAAGCCATTGTAATCTCTCCTTTTCTTTAATACGCTTAATTCCTAGAATAACGTTGGAGTTTCATTCATCCAAGAAATAAGTACATATACACTATACAGTAAATTTTATTCATTGTCAAGAAATTTATTAGTTAAAGTTATTTGGTTATCATTTTCTTTACTTTGTCTAATAGTTTATTATATGTATCTTCATCATTCATTAATGTTATTGAAAATGTTTTATATCCAATTCTATTTATGCTTGTACCACAGTGATATATTTCTTCATTATCTATTATGAAGTATCTATCATGATATGTATTATCAAATATTACTTTTAAATTATTATATTGTTTATTATATATTTCTATATCAAGACTCGTTAGTAAATTATTTGGTTTTGTTATGACTATTACTTTTGTTTCTAACCTTTTAATAATGTCTAAAATTACATTATCTGCATATGAGTCTATTATTATTAATTCATTTTTAGCGTTTTTAAATATATTTAATATCTTGCTGTATGCATCATACATTTGACCTGCAAAGTATATTTCAGTATCATTTGTCTTTTCTGATAATTTGTCAAATGATTCTTGTAATAATCTAATTTTTTCACTATTTGTTTTTATATCTTCTGTATTTTTAAATACTTGATTATTAATATATTTTTGTTCTAAAAGGTTATCTGAAATATATTTTTTCATTTTTATAAATGTATCTACAATTTTCAAACTCATCTTAACTGCAATTTCGCTCTTTAAAATTCCTGAAAGCATTGTAATTCCATGTTCAGTGAATACATATGGCATATATCTTCTTCCTCCATAGTTACTATTTAAACTTGAGGTGACATTTTGGCACCTCAAGTCTCTATATTCTTTTTCTGTTAATTGAAAACAATAGTTTTCCGGAAATCTTTCAATATTTCTTTGTACTTGTCTATTTAGATTTTTAGTTTCATATCCAAATAGTCTAGCTAAATCAGAGTCGAGCATAACTTGTTTACCTCTAATTTCATAAATTAAATTTTCTATTTGTTCTTTTTCAATTACTTCATTCATATTTATTCCCCCTCTATTTTTTTGTCTTTTATTATAACAAATGCCTGCACACGTGTCAACATATAATTAATTATTTGTGAAAACTTTTTGATATTAATGAAAAAAATCAATAAAAAAATTAATAACATCTATATTCACTAAACATGCATAAATAATATGTATTTAGTCATTATATAAATATTATTAATATATTAATTTTATGTGAATTATTTATACATTATATCAATGTCCACATATGCATTTATTCCATCTATTCTACCATCGCTACATTGTTGCCACATTATGTATTCTCCTTCATATGTGTTATTGTCTGCGTATTGTGCTACCCAAATATCATAGTTTTTATCCCATAAATTTTCTAGATAATATTTACTACTGTATAGGATTGGTTTATATCCTTTATTTTGTACTTCGTCTAGGAATACTTTTGACATTTCATTTAATGTGTGAAGGCTTATATTATATGTATTAAAGTCTGTAAAGTTTTCCCAGTCATAAGCTATTCCTAGTTCTATATCATAGTCTTTAATTAAGTTTAATGTGTAGTCTATTTCTTGTTTTGCCATTTCTACACTATTTGCGTCACTATTAAAATATACTCCTACTTTTAGGTTATTCTTTAATGCATTTTCTATATTTTCAAAAAATCTTGGGTCTGTATATAATTCTCCATCTATATATGATCCTGCAGCTTTTATTATTACAAATTCACATCCTGCTTGTTTTACTTTTTCAAAATCTATATTACCTTGCCACTTTGAAACATCTATTCCAATACTTGTATTTGGTCCTTTATGTAGTTTTATAATATCTTGGAAGTCTACAAATGATTCTTCTTGTGGTTTTGGATTCTCTTCTGGTTCAGGTTTCTTATATACATTTAATATAAAGTCTTTTTCTGTTTTATTATTCGATGAGTCTGTTGCGATATATTTTAAATTGTATTCTCCTGGTGTATTTAAGTCATAGTTTCCTTCTATCTTACAATTTGGTCTTGCATCATAATTGTCTGCGCATAGAAAACTATTAACTAAGTCTATATCACTTTTTTCTTCTACCCATTTATTTCCAACTAATATTACTGGAGCTTCTGTATCTACTATATTTATTTTTATATTTTCTTTATATTTAAATATTTTATTTTTATAATTAATTTCTATATTTTGTTCTCCTACAGTATCTGTATTTATTTTATAATTGTTTTGTAGATTTATTTCTTCATTTATTAAATCTTTTAATTCTATATTTTTATATACTTCAATATCATGTTTTGATAGAGTTATTTCTATTTTGTTTTTTTTATAACTATATTTTATTAGTAATATTCCTAGTATTAGTATTATTAATAATGTTGTTAATATAATTATTATTTTTTTCATTTTATCACCTAATCCATTATATCATAAAAGAGCAGATTTTATATCTACTCTTTATAGTTTTAGTTTTCTTTATCATTGATATATTTATAATTCAGCACATTATCTCTTGATATTACTGATTTACCTAAATTCTTTTCAATATTATCTCTTGCTGCCTTAGCTGCACTTCCACCCATTTGAGCAATTTTTTTATTTTGTTCTAATCCATATGGTTTATGCTCTTTTGCAAGTTCTCTTGTTGCAATTTCACCTAAGTCTGTTAGGGCAACTTCTAAATCAGTCATATTATCCCTTAATGATTCTTTACGAAGTCCTTTATATGCTTTATACTCACTTGCTTTCATGCCAGACCATTCTTTATAAATTTCATTAGTTAGTATTGCATATTCCTTATGTTCTGTAATTCCTCCATCTTTCCATACATCTGTTAATTTATGTCTATCTTGAATACCTTTTAATCTTTTAGTAATCCATTCTTCATCAAAGCCTTTTGCTCTATATAAGTCTATAGACCTTTGTGCAGATATTGATGGATCAAATACTTCATCAATTCTTTCACTACCTAGTTTAGCTAACCACTGCTTTATAGGCTCTGCATTCTTTGAAGGAATTGATTCGATTATACGAAACATTCCTTCAATATCAACTACATCTGTTAGTCTATATTTACCATCTTGAGCTTTAAGTTTCAACTGGTCACAATTTGTGACCGTTTCATTTCCTTCCTCTTTTAATCTACTTTTTAATACATTCCAATAATGTCTTGGATTCTTACTTTCAGTAAGAACTGCTACTATATCCACGACACTGATATAGTATTTTTCTGATTCTTTATTCCAAACAGTTCTTATTGTTTCATTGTTGAATATCTTATTTATTAAATGCATTTTATCTTGTTCCATTTTTATTCCTCCTTAAACTATTTTGAACATATTTTTTTATAACAACATAAAAATAATATCACACAAACAAATGTATGTCAATAATAAATTAATTATTTTGAAATTTTTGTATTTATCCTAGTATATAAATAATTTGATTATTAATTACAGTAAAAGAGTAGAATTTATATCTACTCTTTTGATTTATATTTCTATTGTTTTAGGTGGATTTGTAAATGATGATATTGTTGCTGTTCCATTTTTAAAGTATAAAACTTCTGTATTATCATCGTGTTCATCATACATTCCTCTTAAGTTTGGATAATGATCTAACATATCTTTTTTAGCTTCTATTCTATCGTCTCTTACTAATTCTCCACTTAGTCTTATCCATTCTCCATTTTTGAATCCACATATTTCTACCTTGTTATTATTTTGAATTTGTTTTGAAACGTTTTTTTGTTTACTTGTTTGGATATATAATTTATCCTCAAATATATTTATTGTTCCAAATGGTCTTACTCTTGGTTGGTCTTTTTCTACTGTAGCTAAATAGTATGTATTGCATTCTTTTAAAAATTCATATATTTCTTTCATATCAATTCTCCTTTATTACATAATTATTATATCAAAAAAAGCAGACTCAATCTACTTTTTAGTTTGTATTTTATTAATGTTTACCTTGCCATCATAGTCGTCATAATAAAAATACCAATTGTCTTTTATTTTTTGTCTTATGAATATATTGTTTCCATGTAACTCTTTATTTTTTATTAATTCTTCTTCATTATTTTTTGAATATATTAATCCATAAGATTGTCCGCCTAACATTCCTTGTGCATCAATATAAATCTTAATATATTCTTCATTGCTTTTAAAGTTAAAGTAATCGTTGTAATAATATCCTGCATCTTTTATATTTTCAAGCGGGTTTTCTATTTTTGATTTATTTTCATATAGATCGTCTACTATTATTTTTAATTCATCTTCATTTTTATTTAATAAATTAATTGTTGTTTCTTTAGCACTATTATAATTAAATCTATCAAATTCTTTTTTCCATGATTTATTGATAGCCAGTTTTATTAATAATATCCCGCTAAATATTATCAATATTTGTATTATAAATATTATTATTATTTTCTTTTTCATATTAAACCTCTTATTTTATTCCGATTATATTTTCTCCATCAAATGTATAAATTAGTTTTAACTTATTCTTTTCTTTACTATATTTATAAAGTTTATATGGTGTCCATAAATTTACATTTAATTCAACAACAACATAATATTCATCATTTACTCTTAATATAGTATTACCAATTATGTCGTGTTTTTTTTTTTTTGAAACTAGTTTGATTATTTTTTCTAAATATCCTTTTATTTCAATATTATTTTCTAAATTATCTTTAATTGTACAGTTTTCAATCATCAATTGATTTAAAGCAATATTTTTTTCTGTATCAGCACGGTTATTATAACAATTATTATCAACTTTAAAAATTTCTAATTCTTCGCTTTTAAATTCATTTATACTTCTTTTATATTTCCAATTATTTATTTCATAGTAATTCATTTCATTGGTTGTTGTATTTTGCGTTATTACAAATGTTGATTTAGAAAAATCATTTTTATATATAAAATAGCATAATCCTAGAACAATACATATTATTAAAGTAATTAAAAATACTCTTTTTTTCATATTAAACCTCTTATTTTATATTAAATATTCTTTTAATTTCTTCTATATCGTCTATGACACTCCATGCTGCATCGATAATTATATCACTAATATTATTCCAGTCTTTTTTAAGACAAATATCATCGTGTAATATTGAATTATATAGTTCATCTAATGTACGACATATTATTTCTTTTCTATGTTCTTTATCACAACATTTTTGGAATGAAATATCATTTGGATATTTTATAATCATATATGTATCATCTGTATTATTAAGTGATATTTCAAATTCGTGTTCTCCAGATATTTTATAAAAAATTTTTTAAAACTTTCAAAATCAATCATTATAATAACTCCTAAATATTTTATATCAATTTAATTATATCAAAAAAAGTAGATTCTATCTACTTTATACAAATATTTTATTATCTAATCTTAATTTGTCTGCGATTGTTACTATGAATTCACTATTTGTTGGTTTTGCTTTATCTATATCAACACTATGTCCAAATATATCTTCCATTAAGTCCCAATCTCCTCTATTCCAACTTACTTCTATTGCATGTCTTATTGCTCGTTCTACACGTGATACTGTTGTATCAAATTTATCTGCAAGTTCTGGATAGAGTTCTTTAGTTATTCCTCCTATTGTTTCTGGGTGTTCATATATTATTCCTATTCCTTCTCGTATATATTGGTATCCTTTAATATGTGATGGAATTCCTAATTCATGAAGGATTTTTGTTATTGATATTTGTAAATTATTTTGTTTAAAGTTTATTTGTTTTCCTTCTTTATTTTTACTATTTGCTACTTCTATTATTCTTGATTCTAAATCTGTTAATTCAAATGGTTTTAATATAAAATAGTTAACATTATATTCTCCTACTTGTCTTATCGCGTCTTGTGAGTTATAACTTGTTTCTACTATTACGTTACAATTTAATTTTCTTCTTTTTATTTCACTTAATACATATAAGCCATCTTTTTTAGGCATTATTAAATCTAACAATACTACATCAAAATTATTTATATTTTTTTCTAATAGTTCTATTCCATCTTGTCCATTATGTGCGGTTAATACTACTTCTATATTTCCTGATTGGTTGAAATATTCTTTTACCATTTCTACTAAATTTATATTGTCATCTATCATTAATACTTTTATCTTATCCATTTTATATCCTCCTCTAATTTACAAAAGTATTATACAACAAAATGCTTTTTCTTTTAAAGAATGAAAATGTTCTAGTTTTGTCGATTGTTGTCGAAAATCCTAAAAAAAAGTCGCTGGGTTACAACAACTTCTTTAATCTTTCATTCCTTCTTTTATTACTGATGCAGTTTTACCTAAGAATGTTTTTTTTATTTTATGTTCTTCTACTACCTTTTTGTATACATCTAATACTCTTTCAGCATAATATTTTGATGAGTATTGATCTGTTGATATTTTAGCTTGATTTCCTAACTTATTTAATTGTTTTTTATTATCAATTAGTTCATCAATATATTTTATATATTCTTCTTTATTATTAAATAAATATCCGTTTAGTCCATTTACTACTGTATTTTGGAATGATTCATCATTTATACATATAACTGGAAGACTTGCAGCCATAGCTTCTATTACTGTTAGTCCTTGGGTTTCTGTAGTTGATGCGGTTACAAATACATTTCCTAAATTATAGTAATAGTTTATTTCATCATAAGGAACTTTTCCAGTTAGAATTATATTTTCTTCTAAACCTAATTCTTTTGTCTTTTCTTTATATTTATCATAATCAGGTCCACTTCCTACTATTACAAGTTTTATGTTTTTATTTTTTTCTACAAAGTGTTTTTGATTATCTATTAAGAAGTCAACATTTTTTTCTTGTCCTAATCTACCAATATAAAGAATTACAAAGTCTTCTTTTTTTAATCCTAGTTTTTCTTTTATTTTATTTAATTTTTCTTCTTTTATATTTTCTTTATAGAATCTATCTATCTCTATTCCTGTTGGAATTATATGTACGTTTTTATCTACTTTATATTTTTCAATAAATAGGTCGTATGCTTTTTTAGTTGGTACTATTAATTCTTGAGCTGTTTTGTCACAATAAAATTTTGTTAAGTGTTCTACTATTTTTTTACTTGTTCCATTAAAGTATCCTTTTGTTATATAGTGCACATAGTCTTCATACATTGTATGGTATGTATGCACTAATGGAATTTTCAATTGTTTTGCGATTATTCTTGCGAATGTTCCTATACCAAATTCTGTATGTGAATGTATTACATCTAGATTCCAACTTTTTATTGTTTTTATTGCTCTTATTGGATATATTCCTGTTAGTCTATAGTCATATATTCCTGTTGGAATTCCCGGTATTCTTATTATGTTTTTTTCTTTAATATACTTCATATTGTCAGGATTTACTGTTACAATGAACACTTGGTGTCCTTTTTTTCTTAGTGCATGTTCAAGCATTGAGATACTTGTTGATACTCCATTTATATATGGAGGATACGTATCTGTAAATATTCCTATCCTCATATTATCTCTTCTTTCTTATGTTTAATAGTACTCCACCTATAATTACTCCTAGGAAGTATGTTAGTGATCTCCATAGAAGCATTACTAGTGTTAGGGTTGAACCTGTTATGAATACTCCATAGAATTGTGTAAATGCGTATTCTAATCCTCCTGTTGCGCCTGGTATTGGTATAAATGTTCCTATTAGCATTACGTGTGCTGATGCGATTATTGATTCTAATACATTCATACTTTGGTAGTCCCCTAGTCCAAATATTATTATTACTGGAATCGAGTAAAATAATAATAACGCTACAAAGTTAAAGAATATAGTCTTTATAAAGTCTTTTTTGTTTTTTAATAGTGTCTTTGCTCCTTCATGAAATTCTTCTATTGATTCATTTAGTTTATTTATTATTTTTTCTTTATCTTTTATTATTTTTAATTTTGCTAGTATTTTTACTATTAGTTTCATTATTATTTTATTTAGTTTTTTCATGAACGCTAGACTGAATAGTCCTACTATTACTATTACATTTATTATGAATCCTAGCATGATTAGATTTTTTATTATTCCTAGTTGGTTGAAAAGATTTAGATATTTATTTAGTATTACAGCTATAAGTCCTAATAATACTAAAGCAATTTGATATACAATAAAGTTTTGTATAGCGATATTAGTTGCATCTACTAAATGGATATTTTCTTTTTTGAATGCATATATTTGGTATGGTTGTCCTCCAGATGACGATGGTGTTATTCCATCAAAGAATTGTGTTATGAATACTATTTTGAATATTTTATTAAATGGAATATTTTTAAATTTTGTTACAAATGTATGTAAAGATAGTGTTCTAAAAAAATAGTATCCCATAACAAATATTAGTGCAATTACAATCCAAAATAAATTTAGTTTTGTTAATCCATTTATTACTTCAAAAAAATTATCTTTTAATGATATATATAATACTATTATTGTTACTACTATTAGTAATAAAATATTTAATTTATTTTTTATTTCTTTACTTATTTTCATTTATTATCTCTATTCCAGGTAATTTTTTTCCTTCTAATAATTCTAGTGTTGCTCCTCCACCTGTTGATATATGTGTAAATGCATCTTTATATCCTAGGTTTATAACAGCGCTTGCTGTGTCTCCTCCACCTATTATTGTATTTTCTTTATTTTTTATTATTTCGCATAGTTCTTTTGTTCCTTTTGAAAAATCTTCTATTTCAAATTTTCCAACTGGCCCATTCCATATTATTGTGTTACTTTCTTCTAGATATGTTTTGAATAGTTTTATCGAACCATGTCCTATATCTAATCCAATATCTTTATCTTTTATATCACTTATAAATATTTCTTTTACATTTACTGGTTTTTCAACGTTTTCTGAAGTTACTACATCTATTGGTAATATTATTTTATCTTGGTGTTCTTCTAACATTTTTTTACAGAAATCTAATGATTCTTCATCTAATAGTGATGATCCTATATTCATTCCTTGGGACTTTATAAATGTAAATGCCATTCCTCCACCTATTAAAATATAGTCTGCTATATTCACTAAGTTTTCTATTACTCCTATTTTATCTGATACTTTTGATCCTCCAAGTATTACTGTGAATGGTCTTTTTGGATTCTTAATTGCAGGTTCTAGAACATTTAATTCTTTTTCTATTAAGAATCCTATTCCGTTTGGTAAGTGGGAAGCAATTCCTACATTTGATGCGTGAGCTCTATGACTTGTTCCAAATGCATCATTTATAAATATATCTCCTAAAGATGCCCAGTACTTACCTAATTCTTCATCATTTCCACTTTCTTTTTTACCTTCTAAATCTTCATATCTTGTATTTTCTACTAGAATTATATCTCCATTTTTCATATTATTAATTTCGTTTTCTAGTAGTTCTCCTCTTGTTTCTGTTACAAAGATTATTTCTTTATCTAATAATTCACTTAGTCTTAAAGCAACTGGTTCTAAAGTGTTATATTCTTTATCTTCCTCAGTTTTAATTCTTCCTAAATGTGATAATAGTATTACTTTTGCATTATTATCTAGTGCATATTCTATTGTTTCTAGACTTTGTTTTATTCTATTATCATCTTTAATTTCACCATCTTTTATTGGTACATTAAAATCTACTCTTATTATTACTTTTTTTCCTTCTAAATCATAATCTCTTATTGTCTTTTTCATTGTCTTCACCAATTATTATTTTACTATTTTTACCAATAAAAAACAAGTATTTAGGTGTACTGATTTGACAATTTAACTTATTAAAAAATAGAAAGATTACTCTTTCTATTTAGGCTGTTATCTGTTTTTCTTTTAAGTAAGAATTATAACTATTTATAAATCTTAGATAATCATTTACAGCTATAGTTCCTATTTTAAATAATATATTGTCAGGTGGGATTGAGTATACTTCATCGCATTTTACTATGCTATCGGTTTTTAATCCATTTTTCCTATTTTTATCTAATGGTTCATTATATTTATATTTTGATTTTTCCTTACATTTTTCTCTATGTGATGATACTATCATGCCAAAAAATTCTATTGGTATTAACTCATTCTTTTCTTCATTAATAATTACAAACAAATGATTGTTGATATTTTTTCTAGTGTGTATTCCTTTTGAAACGAAGACTATATCTCCTATTTCATATGTATTATTATTTTTTATAGTTAGTCATCTCCTTTATTTTTTGAAATAATTTATATCTCCTTTGTGAGATTCTAACTTAACTGGATTTTTTATAAATGCTTCTGTATGAGGTTTGATTAATCCTTTTGATTTTGCTTGATTTATTATTTTTTTTACATCTTGTATTTTCTTATCAGATATTTTTTTATTATCTTCCATAAATACAACCTCCTTGATTTATTCTATCATACTATTTTTTTATTCGCAATATAAAATTAATTTTTTGTTAAGTTTTATAGAATCTCTTAAACTATATTTTATATCTATATTTTATGCATCTAAAACACCTCCTATAAAAATCATACGACATAAGAAAAAAAGTTCCTTAATTTTTATATAAATTTTCAAAAAAAAGAAAGATTTCTCTTTCTATTATATTTTATAAATTAATTGTATTTACTACTATTACAGGACGGAGACCATAAACAGCCGCATTTCCAAATCCAGGAACATTTAATCTTCCATTATCTGCTGCTATTGTAAAAATAGAATTACCTGTAGCTGAGCCTAACCAATAGCTAGTATTTATTAACCATTTTTGACAGGAATTATCCCGATTGCGTTTACAGTCTAACGCAGTTGCTTCTTGATATGTCATTAAGCCTGCAGATTTTACTATATTATTATTGGTATTTAGTATTGCTTTATAGTCTTCTATGTATGTATATACATTACTATTAGAATCATATACATATGGATAATTTGGATCAGTATAACTTCCAGGATAAGTACTTCCTACACCTGAATTCCAATAATTTGTTTCAGAAAAAAATATTGCTCCTTTTGTTGGATATCCTATAACATAAGCTGGTGCTTCTGAGCTTTGTTTTCCATAGCCTGGAGTTGATGATGGTATTGCTGTACAAGAACTACCTGATGTACATATATTACCTACTAGAAGGTTGTATTTTGCAATTAATTTTGTTTCACTTCTATTACTATCTATTACTAAAAATGGTTCACCAGCTATAGTTATTTCTTCACTTATTATTCTTTTATAATAACATGTTCCAATATTATAATCTTGTACTATTATTTCATCTTCATCTGATTCTTTAATGTAACATTTGTCTTCTATTTTTATTGCTGCTGCCATTGTACCAGCTTTTGATACCGATAATTTTGATGATGTATCTAATCCTTTGTATTGTCCTTTTAATAGATTAGCATCATATAAATCTTGTACTGTTATTTGTGTAGCCGTATCTATATTATTTAATCCTGCATATGCTTCTGCACTTATTTTTAGATTGTTCATAAAATTTTTATTTTTATCTTCTTGCATTTTTTTTAATGAGTTATTTAGTACTGGAAATGTTACTAATAATACTACTGCTAATACTGCTATTATTCCTAACATTTCTATTAATGTAAACCCTTTCTTCATTTTTCCACCTCTATTATATATTAAGTATATAATTTATTTTGTTTTTTTTCAAGTGGTAGGTACATATTTTTTATAGACGCATATAATTAATTAGAACAATAAAGGAGTGTGTGTTTAATTGAAAAAAGATAGAAATTGCGGTATGGGTATGCCTATTTATCCAAACTATATGCCTAATATGATGCCAGGTGTTCCTTCTATGAATATGGGTTATCCTATGAATATGGGTGAGGCAAATTATTATAATAGTTCATTTAATAATTCTAATGGTTCCATTGAACAACAATTATCTAGTTTAAATACTAAAGTTAGTTCATTAGAAAGAAGAATTAGTAATCTAGAGAGCTTAGTTGGTAATAATAATACAACTTATAATACAACTAATTATCAAATGTTATAAATCCCTTGTGGATTTTTTTGTATATTTTTTTTATTTTTGTTAATTTTATATTTAGGAGATGATTGAATGAATATTGATATAAGGAAAAGTATAAAAGATAATTTTAAGGGTGCACCTAGTGATGAGATAAGAGCTTCTATTGAGTCTTCTATTAATGAGGGAGATGAGGTTACTCTACCTGGTATTGGTGTTTTTTTTGAGGTTTTATGGAATTCTTGTGATGATGACGAGAAGAATTTTGTTTTAAATAAATTAGAGAGTTCACTAAAATAAGCATAGGTATCTATGCTTATTTATTTTTATAATATTTTTTATAATACTGGTATCTATCTTCTACTTCATCTACTATATTTTTATACATTTCTTTTTTATTATTATATGTATTATCCTTTTTTCCAAAAAATGTATAATTTTTATCTATAAAATATTTAGGGTTTATCATTTCGAAATAGTGTGAATATTTTGAGGTATAAAGTGCTAACATGGCATAATCAGTTTTATATAATATTGTAGTAGATGAATTTCTTTCTGGATTCATATAGTCTATTATTTTATTATTTAAAAAATCTAATGATTGTGTTCTTTGAAATTCTTTTCCTATATATATTGCTTCTTTTAGAAAATCTGCAATTCTTATATATTTATCTTTTAGTTCTTCTATACTGCATTTGTTTATTTGTTTTTCACCCAATCTATTGAAACCTACTAATTTCATATTATCTTCTGCTATTTTCAATACATGAAATATTTCTGTATCTTTATAGTCATATTGAGGTTCCAGTAGTTTCTCTTTCATTTCTTCTAGTTCTTCTTTTATAGTTGTTGTTCTTTCTGTAATACCATAGTGTGCTTCCTCAAATGATAAGTCGTATAAGTCATCATTTATTCTTTTAATTCTATCTGCATTAGGCTTAATTATTTCAGGTTTTATTTTTATATAGATATCTCCATTAATTAACAATCCCATAGTAATCACCTTTTTTGTTTTGTATTGTATCACCTAATTATATTTTTTTCAATATGAAATATCTACATTCATAGGCACAATGTGTTTTTATATAGTCGTCTACTTTGTTTATATCATTTATTGGTTTATAGTTTTTGTTTTCTTTATTATTAAATCCTTTTAGTCTTAGTTTACCATATGACCAGTCTCCTAATACATAGTCATAGTCTATAAAGTAATCTGTAAGTTTTTCTTTAACCATTTCATCTTCAAATCCATTTTTATAGTCTTTCATTATTTCATAATCTATATCGTTATATTTATATTTTTTCATATTTTACTCCTTGTAATCTTTGTTTAATGCATCCATTAGTGATTTATATTTATATATACTTGAACCCGAGTTCCATGTAATATAGCCTCTTTTTATTCCGGCATCATACATTCCTTTTATTTGATCACTTATTTTATCATTATCATATATTATGTATGGTTCTCTTATTGTGTCATAGGTTTGTATCCATGTTCTTACTATAGCTGGTGTTGTTGTTTCTTTTTGTCTTTCATTTACGTAATCGTTTGCCCAAGTGTATATTAAGTTATATGGTACTGTCCATACTATATTTTCTATTCCATATTGATGTTCATTAAAGTGATCTGGGTATGGCATTGGGCTTATTACATCTGCCACATTTGAAATAGCTGGAAAGTATTGCCCATAGGCTGTTACATATTCATGTGCTGATTCAGCAAATACATCTATTGACACATATACTTTTAATTTATGTAGTTCATCACATGCATACATTACAAATCTTTGTATTGCTTGTGCTTTTGTTTCATTGTATTTATTTTTATAGTCTAAGTATTCTTCTGCATTACTTGTCCTATCTGGAAATCTTACGTAGTCAAATTGTATTTCATTAAATCCAAATTCTTTAACTGATTCTTTAGCAAGTTCAACATTAAAGTACCAAACGTTTCTACTATATGCGCTAGGCCAATATGATTCATTATGGTTAAATGGCTCATTTGTCCTTTTATCAAATATTACATCTTCTTTATTATCTAGTGCATAATAATCATCTTTGAATGTTGTTATTCTTCCTATAACATATATACCATTATCTTTTATTTTTTTTATATATTCTTTATATTCTTCTTTTGTATATTTGGCATTTTCATAGTTTGTTTTAGAAATTTTTTTCATAGTTTCTGATTTGTATCCTGGTGTTTCATTATCTTTTATATCTACAACAAATGCGTTTATTTTTGTGTTTTTTGCGATTTCTATATATTCATCTATATCTTTTAAAGCATCAACATTTATATATAGTGCATTTACTTCTTCGGGCATAGTATTTTCTTTGAATACAGGTTTTTCATATGGATAATAGTCTAGACTAGCTGCATCTCCCCCACCTAATAAATCATTTCTATTTAAGTGTTTTTCATAATATCCATTATCATAATTCTTTAATGCTTCTTCTTCATTTTGATTTAAATATTTTTCATAGACAAATCCTTCTTGTTCATTATATTTTATTTTATACATATTTACTTTTCCTGACTCGTCTATTTTGTCATATCCTATTATTTCTAGTTTTTCTCCTTTATTTAGTTGTCCTAATATTTTCCCGTTTTCATCTTCATATAGTATAGAAGGCGTTCTTATATATATTTCTTTTTCTAATACTATATTTTCATTTAAGTTTTCTTTTTTTACCAGATATTCTTCTTCATTAATTTTTATCTTTATATATTCTTCATCAACAGAATCTAATTCTTCTACTTTTGTTCCTCTAGGAAGTTTTTTTATTTCATTGTGTTCTAAATCATATAGTGTGACTTCTTGTTTATTTGATGATAAATAGTTTTCTTTAATAGTTTTTTCAACAATTTGTTTTTTACATGATGACAATAGTATTGTGAGTAGTAATAATGTGATTATTTTTTTTACTTTCATATCTTACTGCACCTCTATAATTATTATACCGTATTTTTTTTATTTATTCTATGGGTATTGAGAAAGTTGATGATTTATTTATTTCACCTGAATAATAATTTGGTACTGTTCCTTTTATTATTTTCATTGCGATAGGTAATGTTTGAGTTACTGTTATTTCTTCTGTATTTATTGGTAATATTACTTTTTCTTTTACTTTTATATCTAGCGTTATTTCTATTAATGCATTATTTATTCCATAATTTTTTATATTTGTATTTACTTTTGTTTCCATATCTCCTAATATTTTTAGTTTTACTGGTATTTTAGGTCCTAAATTGTTTAATAGAAAATTGTTATATATTTGTCCTAGTGGTATTTTTAATACTACTCCATTTTTGTTTTCGTCATTATTACTATTTATTTTTCCTTGTTCTAATGCTTTTAAGTTTTCTTGAATATTTATTGTTGATGATAAAATTATTTTATTTAATGTTATTGTATTTATATCTAGTGTTAATATTTCATCTTTTTCATTTCTTGTTATTATGAATAGGTCTTCTATATTTAGTTTTTCTAATGTCTCTGTTTTTATTGATTTTGTTATTATTAAGTTTGATAGTTTTTTTATCTCTATACTGGCATATTCTGTTAGTTTTGGGGATATTATTTTATTTATATAATGTATTGATGTAGCAATTGTTGTTAGTAATATTATTATAATTATTATGGGTTTTAATTTTTTTCTTTTTTTTAGTTTCATTTGTTTCACCTATTAATATTATGAATATTTTGCTTTTTTTATTTAATACTATTAGTGGTGATAATATGAATTTAAGTGATATTATAAGTAAGAATTTGATGGTATGTAGTATTAATGATGATTTATCTACTATATCTTCTAAGATGAGGGATTATGATATTGGTTTTATTCCTATAGTTGATCGTAAAAAAATTGTTGGTGTTATTACTGATAGGGATATTGCTTGTAGAGTTTATGAGAATAGTGAGATTGATCCTGATATAACTGATTACATGAGTCGCGATATTATAAGTGTTAGTGTTGATGGGTCTATTGATGACGTTTTAGATGAAATGAAGAAACATAAAATAAAAAGAATATTAATTAGTGATGATAAAAAAATTATTGGAGTTTGTTCTATTAGTGATTTACTTACTCTCGATGATTATAAAGATAAGATCTATGAAACAATAAAATGTATTTATACAATCGGTCCTAATAAACATAAGTATGAAACTCAAATTGATGAGTTTTATTTATAAAAAAGACTTAACATTATTTGTTAAGTCTTTATATTTGTATAGTTTTTAAATATTCTTTTGAATATCCTGTTGTTCTTGAAATTATGTCTAGTGGGACTCTTTCTTTAAGAAGTGAAATTGCGGTTTCATTTTTTGTCATTTCTACACCCTGTTCATAACCTTGCTCTATGCCTCGTTCTATGCCTTGTTCTATGCCTTGTTCTATGCCTTGCTGTAGTCCTTGCTGTAGTCCTTGTTCTTTTGCTTTTCTTTTAGCTGTATTTAATATTGCCTGTTTTAATTTTTCTTCGGATTCTGGGTCCATTAAGAAATTATAAATATTTTCTTCATTATATTGTTTTATCATTTTACCAATCTCCTTTGCCATTTCATTATATTTTCCTAGTAATTCTAATTCTTCTTCATTGCAATCAAATATGATAATATGAGCATATTTGTCAATTAACTCCTTGTTATCAGTATACAATATTTTTTTATATTTAGCAACATCATATACTAAAAAATTAATATTATCTATAAATTTATTATTATGTTTTTCTCCTAGCAAACAGTGATTATCGTAGTCGTAGTTTTCTTCTATATTATTACATATATTTATTTGTGTACACCTTGGTTGTTTTTCATATGACTCTCCATGTTTTAGTGAACTTGAATATATGTTTGACATATAGGCAAAGTTTCTTTTTTTTATATTCTCGTCAAATGTATTATTTACCTCAAAGTCTATTATTTCATTTGGTGCCTTTACTAGAAAATCTACTGTTTTATTCTTTACATGTACATTTGTTGTTTCCAATTCCTGTTTCAAGAGTTCTATAACATCATTTTCATTTATTTCTTTATTATCTATTTTGTTTATTATTTTATAGTCTTCTATTTTTCTTTCAAGAAATCTTTCTAGAAACCAACTCATATATTTTTTATTTGATAATATTAATTTACTCATTTTATCGTTTGATAGTTTTTTAAATTCTGCCATTTATTTTCCTCCTATAAAAATCATACGACATATCTTTTAAAATTCCTTAAAAAAATTAAAAAAATTTCTAAAATTTAGAAATTTAATTAAATATTTTTATTAGTGTTAGTAAAAAAACATTTGGTACATATATGTGTTTTAGTGATAATTTTTCTAAAAACTCGTATGAACCTACTACTTTATCTACAATACTTACAATCCAGCTTTCTAAATATTGTGGTAGTGTTATATATAGTGGGAACATATGACTAATTATTATATTTTGTTCTATATCATTTAATTCAAAATAGGTATTCGCTGTTTCTAATGCCTTTTTTGGATGTGTAAATACTGATTTAATTCTTTCTCTTTTATTTCTTTCTTGTGGGCTTATAAAGAAATCATGTAATAAGCCTGCTCTAGCTGCTGATATATAATCAATATGCAGGTTTTTACATATTTTATATGAATAGTATGATACTCTTTTTGAATGTTTCAATCTGCTTGTTCCGTGGTGTTCTATATTTTCTAATTTTGTAAATTCTTTATTTTGTAATATATCTTCTATTAGGATATTATAGTTTTCGTCTATCATTTTACCATCCTTGCTACTATAATAGTATAGCATGATTTTAAAAAAAAGAATAGACTATTTCAGTGATTCAAAATAATCTATTTCTAGCATACTTGTGTACTATTTTAAATATTCATTCATTTATTAGAATTGATTCTTCTATTGTATATTCTGCTTGATTTTCGTGTATTGATTCTGGTATTTTTTCATCTCGTTTTTCTACTTCAAATGGTTCTTCTGGTTTAGCATATTTCATTGAAATTCCAAGCCCTAATCCAATTATTAATACCCAAGCAATTATAAATGGCATAAGTGCTATTTTGAAGTTAAATCTTCCTATTGAACCTATATTATCTAATACCATTACAAGCATATTCATTATTAATATACTTACCATTGTTGCTTCTGGAAAAGGTGTTAAGTATCTAAAAATAACTGTTAGTATTCCTAGAAATATTCCATATAGAATTTGTCCAATTGGGGTTGTTGGACTTGTTACTGGGTCTGTTGCAATGAATACTGTTCCAAACATTAATCCACCTGTGAATATTTGGAATAATGGATACCATATTCCTAAATCATTTGATCCTCCTATTACATATGTTATTGCGAATACTGTAAGTATATATGTTACTGGTATTTTCCATTTAATTACTTTAAAGTATGTTAAGTATATAAATGCGAGTAAGCATAGAAGTACACTTGTTTCTCCTACTGCCCCTGGAACGTTTCCTATAAATATATTTAATAATCTTCCATAAGGTTTTACTAATGTTTCATATGTACCTAGTCCATCTACTAAACTTGCGTTTGTTAATGGTGTTGATGTGGTTATTGTATTTATCTCATGTGGATTTAAATATCCTCCATGATTATTTATTGTTACTGCGAATATAGTTACTACGAATAGTTTTCCTAATAATGATTGATTAAATATATTTTTTCTAAATACACCAAATATAATTTTTTCTATTATTGATGATATTAGTGCTCCTAGTATTACAATTGGTAATGGTGTATTTAGTGGGAGTATTAATCCTAAAAATAATCCTGAAAATATACTATAACTATTTTTAATTAAGTCTTTTATTTTTTTTCTTGTTATTATTCCAAATATTGTTTCAAATATGAACGTTGAAATTGTTGGAACCAATATAAATATTAATGGATATATCATTCCATATAGATTTGTATATCCTTTTTTATATGGTAATAAACCATTTTTTATGAATGCAAATAAAATAATTGGTGTTAGTGCTATTAAAAGATGGTTCATCATTTTTTGTGTTCTATTATTATCTTTTATAAATGGTCCCATATTAACATTCCTTTCTTAGTTTTTCTTTTGCTAATCTAACTTTTTCTCTTACATTTATTTTTGCTGGACAGATGTATGAGCATAGTCCACATTCTACACATCTATCTGGTTCTAATTTTTTTAGTTTTTGTGGTTTGTTTAATGCATCTTTTATTAATACTGGTGCGAGTTTAGCCGGACAATTTTCTACACATTTTCCACATCTCATACATGCTTGTTCTTTTGTGTCTTTTATATTATTTAATACTAAAATACAGTTATCATTACAGTTAATTATAACGTCATCTGTTGGGACTTCTATTCCCATCATTGGTCCACCTGTTACATATGTTACTTCTTTCTTATTTATTCCACCTACTTTTTTTATTACTTCCGATGCAGGTGTTCCTATTTTTACCATAACATTTTGTGGTCTTTTCAAATTTTCTCCTGTAAATGTTACAATTCTTTCTGTTAATGGTTTTTTATATTTTAATGCTTCATATATTGCGTATACTGTTGATACATTATTTACTATTATTCCTTTTTCCATTGGTAGTTTACTATAGTCTGTTTTCTTGATATATTTTACCAAACTTTTTTCCCATCCCATTGGATATATATTTGGAACTTCTACTACTTTTAGTTTTAAATATGTACCTATATAATTATCTATCATTTCTTTTAATTCTGTGTTTGTATTATTTATTGCGATTATTGCTTCTTCAATATTATTTATTTCTCTTATTGCATCTATTGTTTCTAATATTTCTTCACATTTTTCTCTAAATAATACAAAGTCTGCAGTTATATATGGTTCGCATTCTACTGCATTTATTATTAATGTATTTATTTTTTTATCTATATTATATTTTATATATGTTGGGAATCCGCTTCCACCAAGTCCAACTATTCCACAGTCTTGTATTGTTTTTAAGAATTGTTTTTTTGTATATTTAGTTATATCATTGTTTTCGTATTCTTTTTCTATAGCATCTAAAAAATCATTTTCTATTACAACACATTTTACTTTTTTTCCATTGGATGTGTATTTTTCTTCATAATCTATAACTGTTCCACTTACACTTGAGTGAATTGGAATTCTAAAGTTTCCTTTTCTTTTTCCTATAATTGTTCCTTTATATACATAGTCTCCTTTTTTTACTGATACTGTTATATTAGTGTCATTCCCACTTATCAATGGGATATAAACATATTTCATTTTATTATAAACACCGATTTTTTCTTTTATTGACATTTTTTTACGTGTAGGTATTTTTATCATATACATCCTCCTAGTATTAATTATACATTTTTTTTACGTAAATTAAAAGAGGTTTTGAATGTATATTTTAATTTAAAATTTTGTTTTTAAATGTATTCTAAGTCATCTTCTTTTATAGTTAAATAAGTTGTTTGATCATACGAGAGAAAAATAAAGATTCCTGATTTTTGCACAAAAAAATTATAGAAATAATCTATAATTTTATGAATTTGCTTTCCATATAGCTTTTAATGTATGATTATTATCTATGTTTATAACTGTATCAGCAGTTATTTTTTTATCACTATTTACCTTATATAGTTTAAATTTATTTATAGTATATGATGTTGGTTTTGCATTTGTATTAATATCTAAGAAGTTATAATATGTTGTTCCACTTCCATTTAACATGGTTTCAGTTACTATAAACGAACCATTTACTCTAGTTGATGAATTTGTATATGAAGATGCACTTACAGTTCTATCATTTAAATCAACTGTAGTTATTGTTGCACCCACTACAGTGACATCGAATTCTATAATATCTCCACAATTAACTGTTCTTGTTCCATTTGTTGCATACGAATTTGTTGGTGATATTCGTAATACATTTGAACTATCGTAAAAAGAGTTATAATTATATGTGCTGTAGGTTTCTGTGTAATAATCTTTAATGTTTGGTATATCTGGATACCATCCGACAAAAGTATATCCTTCTTTAGTTGGTGTTGGCAAATCATTATAGGTCTTTCCGTATGTAACTTCTTTACTGGTTTGTGAAACGCTTCCTCCGTTTGCATCAAAGGTAACAGTATATTTACAATTATTTAGATATTCATATTTATATTTATTATTTTCATAGTTTACTAAAATACATCCTGTTAATTCTTCTTTTGTGCTTGGATTTAGTATTTGGCTTGATTTTATTAATCCTGATTCTTTTAATTCATTTAGTGTTATTGTATATAGACTATTATGTTCTGGTAATAATTCTGAATGTTGATTCATGTATAGTTTAGATGTATCAATTATTGCATTTATTTGTTCTTTATCTGTTACATTTTCTGCTGTTTTTAATTGTTTAAATATCTTTGGTGTTATTAGTGATAGTATTAATATTAATATTGCTACTACCGCAAGTAATTCTACTAGTGTAAATCCTTTATTATTTTTCATAGTTTTCCTACTTTCTATATAAATATTATACAATAATTTTTTTATTTATAAAAGAAAAAATGGATGAATTATCATCCATTTTACCCGGTATATATTTTTATTTATAAGTTTTTTTACTTAATAAAGAGTTTTTTTATACAATTATTTATATTTATATTTTCATAGTAAGGAGTGAAAATTTATTTTATTCATTTAAATAATTGATTTTATCTTCATATATCACCTCCGCGTCTATTATCATTATAGATTATGATTATGAAATTAATGTGAAAAAAAAGTGAAACTTTATATTTTAGTTCCACATATATAACAAGTATTTGATTTTGATTTATTTTTTGTACCACAGTTTGGACATATTTTTGGATTTTCTATTTCTTTTTCTTTTTTATTTTTCTTATTATCTATTATTTCATTATTATTTTCTATATTTATATTAACTTTTGCGTTTAAATTATTTCTTGATGCTTTATACACTGTATTTGATTTTATACTTTTTTTAGGATGCCATACATATTCATCTTTTTTTTCTTCTTCATCTGGAAGGTCAATATCATATATATTTTTTTGATCTTCAAAGTAGTTTTCTATCTTTTCTTTTCTTTCTTGTTGTTTTAATTCTACTCCTAGGAATATATTAAATACAAATGGGAATAATGTTAGTTGCATTATATACGAATTATCTAAGTTATTATTTTTAATTATTCTTTTATATATCACATAATTTGTATATAGTCCTAAAAATGGAATAAATATTAATATTAAATGATATAGCGGTAAATTGTATTGTCTTATCAATATTATTTTATTATAAAAAGGTACTATTCCTTTTTTTAAATCAAACCCTAGTTTTTTAAATATTAGTCCCATTCCATATGATGTTGGTATTTCTAATATTATAAATAGTAATAATATAATTAACAATGTTTTCATCTAATCACCTGCTTATAGTATATCATATTTTGTTTTATGTTTCTAGAAAAATGGATTGTTTTTTATTTCAATTTCTAGTGTTGTATCATTCCCATGCCCTGGATATAGTTTTGTATTTATAGGATATGTTTTAAGTTTTTCGATACTTTTTTTCATTTCTTTGTAGTTTCCTGTATCAAGGTCTGTTCTCCCTATAGAGTTTTCAAACACAAAGTCTCCTACAAACATCATATTTTCTTCTTTAAAATAAAAGCTTATTGAGTCACTTGTATGACCTGGTGTTTTAATTATTTCAAATTTAAATTTTCCTATTTCGTATTCTTTTGCTTCTGAAGTATTATCTATTATTATATTTTTAAAATTATGTAGTGCGCCTACATGATCAAAATGATGATGTGTTATTAGGATAGCTTGTAGATTTAGATTTTTTAATTCTTTTTTGATTTTATTATATTCGTCACCTGGGTCTACTATAAGTGCTTCATTATCTTTTATTAAAATATAACAGTTAGTTTCTAGATATCCTACTTTTATTGTTTTTACTATCATTTGTCTAGTTTCCTTAAAAAGTCTATTTTTTCTTGTAAGTTAGGTTGTTTTAATTGTTGGTTTTGGCTTATTTCTTCTTTATTTTGAAATTTTAATTTTGTCATATTTTCTTTTATATTTTCTAATTTTTGTTTTTCATCAAATTGAATTTTATTTCCAACTATATGTGTATTTGTATTTTTATTTGCGAATGGATTTTTACTAAATGGATTCATTTTTTCCCTCCTCAATTATTTTTTTTACAGGTCCATAGGTTTTTCTATATCCTTCTATTAAACCATATTGGTTTATTGCTTCTAAGTGTTTTTTTGTTGGATATCCTTTATGTGATTTAAATCCATATTGAGGATATATTTTATCTAATTCATACATCATTTCATCACGTGTAACTTTTGCGATTACACTGGCAGCCGCAATTGTTATACTTTTTGCGTCTCCCTTTATTATTGATGTTGTTGGAATATTTAGTTCCAATGGCATTGCGTCTATTAATACGTGTTCTAGTTTTATTTTTTTATTTACTTTATCAATTGCTTGTTTCATAGCTAGTTTTGTTGCCTCATATATGTTTACTTCATCTATAATTTCAGGTCCTATTATTCCTACTTCGCATGCGATTGCGTGTTCTTTTATATATTTATAGTATTCATTTCTCTTTTTTTCACTTAATTGTTTTGAGTCATTTAATCCATCTAATACAAAGTCTTTTGGTAAAACTACACAGGCTGTTACTACTGGTCCAATTAGTGGTCCCCTTCCTACTTCGTCTACTCCTCCTATACAGTTTAAACCTTTTTCATATAGTTCTTTTTCATATTTATATAAATCATATTTCTCCATCTTTATTACCTACTTCTTGATAGTTTAATATTGTATATAGTGCGCATTCTATAAATCCAATTGAGGTCATTATTATACTTGATTTTTTTAGGGTTTTAATCAAATTTGGCAAGTAATTATTTACTGCATATATAACTCTTCTATCTATTCCTGTTGCGTTTATTTTTCTAGTTAGTGTTAGTTCTAGTATTAGGAATAATACTCCTGTTATTATTGTTGGTAATCCTGCAAATATTAATCCTGTTTTTGATTTGTTTATTAATATTATCGTCGCTGATATGAATATTGTTATTAGTAATATATATGTTGTAGTTTTATTTGACATTAATTTTTCTATTATATTCATATTTTCTATTTTACTTGTTTCTTCTATACCATTTTCCACTTCTTTTGTTATTTCATCTACGATATTTAATATTTCTATTTTATCTGTTTCTGTTATTTCATTTAATTCTTCTAGTTGTTCTACTTTATTATTTATATATAGTTTTAATTCTTCATTACTTATATAATTTACTTTTTCCCCATATATAGTTTTTAGGTATATACTTTTCGCATTTTCTTTTACATATCTATTTAATTCGTCACTATTTATTATTTCATTTAATACTTCTCTATTTAGTTTTTCTTCTAATTTATCATAGCTATTTAATTCTTTTATTTCGTCTTCTAAATTTACATTGTCTATTATTTTTATAACGTCTTCTTTTCTTATTCCTTTACTTACATTATATTGTATTAATAATAGTGTTTCAGATACAAATAGTATTACACATAGTATAAAGCTTATAACATATTTAAAAATCTTATCTTCCATATTACCACCATTTTAATTTTATCAAATTTTATAGTTTTTTTCAATTTTATAATATTATATTATTTGTTAATAAATTCATTCTATCATTTGCTTTTTGTAGTGTATAGTGTTTTACTTCTAATCCTAATTCTAGTCTTTCTTGTTCTGATGTTTTTTTACTTAATTCATTCATTGCTTCTTTATATGTAGAGGTGTTGTATGGCAAGTATATTCTAGGCAAATGTAAATTTTGTTTTATTAGTCTTAGTATTTGTATATATGGTGTCATATTTATATTTAATGTTTCACTGTATTCATCATATTTATCTGTTTTTAGTAATAATTCATTAAAGTGTATTTCATCATATATTTTTATATATTTACTTTTTATTGGTTCTATTATGTTTCTTATTCCTTTTAATGATTCTATTTCTGCTTTTCTTTCAATAGGATTTATTTCACTATATGGTATTATCATATTATTTATTTTGAATGTTCTTTCTTCAATTATTTCTTCTCTAGATTTTGTTTTTAATTCGTTTAAATAGTCTTTTCTACTAATATTTAATATTGATCTTATTATTTCTGTTTCAGGGTCCATATTATTTGTATCAAATACATTATACATTTGTTTTGAGTGGTGAATTTCGTGTAAAAGCATTCTATACGCAGTTAGAATTTCAATTAGTTTTAATTCTTCTTTTGTTATTCCATAACTATTGTTAATTCGATTTGCATATATTATGGCATGGTTTAGCATTTTTCCATAGTTTACTTCTATATGTTTTGTTGATAGAAAAAATGCTGCTGCAGTTGGACATTTATCATTTTCAATTATTTCTGTTATTTGATTTTCATTCTTTTCTTTCTTTATTTTTTCTTTTATTTCTTTCAATGTATTTATAGTGAATTCTTTTTTCATTAAGTTCATTATAAAATCTAATTCTTCTTGCATATTATTTACCTTTCTAAAAAAATAAAAACCCCTTATAAAGGGGATTAATTTTATCATGGCGGAGTTGGAGGGAAATAAAAAATATGTTTCCGCCATTAAAATATCCCTGTATTTTCTTCATTTCATGCATTGTTATTATATCACATTTTAATACATTTTTAATTTTTTATTAGATATTTATTAGATTAAATTTTCAAAAAGTATTGACATTACCTAGGTTATGTGATATAATATATATAGAAAGTGAGGTGAGGAAATGACAATTTCAATGAAAGTTATCACAATTAAGATAACAAAAAAAGGAATATCAATAAAGTTCGAGCTCGACATTCCTTTCACAGGCAAGAGTGGTAAATAAACCACTCCCCTGTTAATAATATTAACATATTATAATGAAATTGTCAAATTTGTATGGAAAAATTTAATCAGACAAAATATATTATAGACTATAGAAAAAAGCATAAAGCGCAGTTTAATGTAGATCTAAATATTGACGAAAAAGAAGAATTAGATTTATTACTTAAAGAACATGGACTAACAAAAGCCCAATTTTTAAGAAACGCAATTAATAATTTAAAACAACAAAAAAAGAACTAGCCGAAGCTAGTCTTTTTACTTTATTACTGCACCTGTGTCTGGTGCTACATATATTTGTACTGTTCCATAATCTCTTGTTTTAATTACAACAACTGAATCATTAACATATCTTATAATATCATATGTTAACCCTCCAAATTTGCTAGGTCTTAAGAATCCACATTCGTTTCCTATATATGGAGCCTTATCAAGCGGATATACTCTCCACGAATTAGCGGATGCTGGTAGATAAAGTTTTTTTGTTGATGTTGCACTTGATTGTGTTGGCTTCACTGATTCAGATGATTTTATTACCGCACCTGTGTCTGGTGCTACATATATTTGTACTGTTCCATAATCTCTTGTCTTAATAACAGCTACATAATCATTTACCATTCTTATAATATCATAAGTAAGTCCTCCGAATTTACTTGGTCTTAAGAATCCACATTCATTACCTACATATGGAGCTTTATCTAAAGGATATACTCTCCATGAATTAGCAGAAGCTGGTAGATATATTTTCTTTGTAGATGATGTACTAGGTTGTGATGATGGAGCTGATTGTGCTGGTGTTGGGGTATTATTAAGCTTATCCTGGATCATTTTAATAAATCTATCCCAACCCATATCTAATGTTCTATGAGGGCAATATTTATTCATGTAGTCTTGGTGTTTAGTAACTCTATCTATTCCCCAACCATATCTATTAAGAATATCAACAATTAATTCAACAGCATTTTGTTCGGCTTTGATAAATCTATCTCCACCTGATTTAGAATAACATATTTCAATCGCTATACCTTCACGGTTTCCTTTACCGTTTCCATCTCCAGCATGCCAACCGTTTCTGTTTTCTTCTATACCTTGTACGACTCTATAATCATCTACTGCATAGTGAAATGATACTTCATTACTATTACCTAACATATATGATATTTCGGCCATAGCAGAGGCGTCATTTGCTGTATTATGTACTACTATTCTTGATGGAGTCATCGAATAAGGACATTTTAACCATACTTGATAATCTGGACATTTAACTTTTGTTAATTGCATTCTAGATCACTTCCTTTACCATCGCTGTCTTCATCATTGAATTCATTTTCTTCAAGATTCTTTTTGTATAATTCTTCATCGAATTCTACTTCTTCAACTTTAAACATAATTACACCTCTTTCTTATTGTCTAATTCTGTTGTCATGTTATTAAGTGTCTTTTCTAATACTTCTTTTAATTTTGCTGGTATAGGTAATCCACATAGTACCATGTTTTTTAATATGCTTGTTGCTTCATATAGAATAAACATTATTCCAAACAATTCATTTAAACCACAGTTATTCAAATGTAGAAAACTAGCAATTTCTTCTGGAACAAAGAATAAAAGATTAATTTTTAACATGTAATCTAAAAATATAAAAGAGATTGCACATGCAATCATTGCACCTTTTCTTAATAATCCATTTATGCCTACTGTGCTGTTCCATTTATGCTCTTTTAATGCTCTAATTGAGCCTAAAATTGTGTCTAATACTATTAGTAACAAGATTATTTTAAGTATATATTTCGAATTTAATAAATTTATTATTTTATCTAACATTTTAATTCCTTCTTTCTACATATTATATTTTCATTAATACTACTTTGTAGTCACAACTTGCTGTTGTTGATGCATCAAATGCCAATCGTATTGCGACTTTATCTCCTAGTGATATAAGAGGTTGTTGACTTATTGAACCATTATATCCACTACTATAATTTGCACCACCCATATTATTAAGCATTTGAGAAATAACCACGCAATTATCTTTTGTAAATCCTGTTGGATAGTCTACCTGTTCCTGTGCTGTATAAGCATTACTTACTGATATAGTTCCAGTTAATACTGCAAACTTAGAATTTACAGCATGAACACTTGGTACATTTTCAGTGCTGTCACTATCTAAAGAATTCTCTACATCAGGAATAATTTTTTTTCTTTCTGTATATTCTGTTACTACATTGCCTGGTTCTAATTGCATATTTTCAAATACAGATGTTTTATTTGTGCTTGATTCTACAGTATCATTACTATATACTCTTACAAGAGTGCATAAACTTGATAATTCGAATGTTTGATGTACATTTTGTATATTATGTTCAAGAAGCACTTCTGTAATTAAATTATCATTATTATCATAAAATTTCATTATAGAACTAACTGCATCATCGCCAGTTATATATCCGCTTATTGTATATACACCGGCTGGTAAATTAGTTTGAAATGCAGTACTTTTTGTTACTCTTATCTCATTTTCAAGAGGCCAAAGATTCTTGCATTCTATCTTTCCAACAAATATTTTATTTATTGATGATAAACCATTTATCTTATTAGAAATAGACTGTATATTATTTCTATTTTCTTGTATATCTTGGGTATTTTGTTCTATATCTTGTGAATTATCAAATATTCCTTTATCCATTATATTTAAACTTGTAGGATTTATTGGCGTGGATCCTGAATATTGTGGTTGTACCGTCATATGTTTTGTTCCATTTATTTCAACATAACCATCTGCAACCTTAGTTCCAGATTGCCAATTAACTCTTTGATATGCCATTATTTATCACTCTCCAATCTTTTAATTCTTTCTTGAAGTTGTTTTATTTGTTCTTGTTGTTCTTGTATTGCCTTACAGCATACAGATATATAAGAATATAATTCAACACTATCATTTTCTTTTGATGTAACTTCTTTTGAATAATTAAATTTATCTCCAATTACAAATCCTATGTGTTTTTTATCTGTATCATTTTCTTCTTTCATATGATACTTATATATATCTATATTTTTTATAATATCTAGGGCATTATCTAATTTTTCGAAATCCTTTTTGTATTCTTCTTTTGATGTTTGAGTTAAAGACACACATGATATTGCTCCAGTTTTAAAATCAGTACTTATTTTTACTGTACCATTAGACCAGGCTTTAAAATCACAATATTGATATTCGTCTGAATCAAGATTTACATATGCTGAATTATCATTTTGAATACTTATGAAGGGAAAACCACTTGGCTTACAAAGAGTGAAGTCTCCTTTTATTTGTAATGATGGAAGTAAAGCAGAACCTGTGCCTATTTTTACTTTTTCTTCCCCATCATATATCATTAGTATAAACTTATCAAAACTACTACTATCGATTTGAAAACTAGCCGCTTTACTATAATATATATTTCGATTTATTCTCATGGCATCAATTATATTGACTACACCATCATTGTTAACATCATATTTTATAAATTCTTCTGGGGTTAATGTGCCTGTACCTATAATATAATTTCGGACTTTATTATAATCTTGAACAGTAAATTTTTGTTCTTCTGGCTCATATTCAATATAAAATTTGTTATTGTCAATATCAAATCCAGAAATTTTTCCAGCTGTTGCTCTTATTTTACCTTCTTCATTTACACCAAAATTTTCACTTTCTATGGTCATTTCATCTACTGTAAGGTTAAATTCTTTGCCTTTCATGTTGATTTTATCAGCTTCTATCTGTACTTCACTTGTATCATCATTTATCTTTGCTACTATACTTGCGTGTGTAAATTCTTCACCATCTAACTTTTTTGATAGTTTAAGATTAAATTCTTGAGCTGTTAATACTAATGCTGAATTGAATTCTTCTGTCTTAGCAAAATGTTTATTCATTTCAACATTTGTTAAGTATTCTATTTTCATATTAAGATAGTCAAAGTCTTGTAAATATACATAGTTAGTACCTTCAAATAAAGTTATTTCTGGTATTTCTAATGTTTGTATATATTCTTCTTGCAATTTAGTAATAATATCAAATCTATCTATATTACATCTTCTTTTAATAATACCTTCTAATTGATTAACATCATTTAATGTAATTATTAATTCGTCATACACATCATCATAAGAACATAATCTATTACCAATGTTTATTTCATAAGTTTTTAATTCATTAGATGGATTAGTTTTTGGTTGTTTATCTATACATAATGTTAATATCATAAAATCACAATCCTTCCAAATATAGATCATCTGATGGATATAAATCATCTGATGGATATAAATAATTTATTATTTCTGTATGTCCTTTTACAGAAAATGATATAGGCTTATATTCTAAGCTATCATCTAATCCGAGTTGATCTGTTCCTTCTGCTGATTTTAAAAAGTTAAGCTTATCTGTAACTTCAAAATGTATTCCATCTTTATCAATACTTCCTATAACATTGCCATTTTCGTCATATACTTCTAATATACCGTTAGTATCATTAGCACCACCTAGTTTTAATACTCCACCTCTGATTAATGAAGCAGTAAGGTTTATAACATTGATTTGTTGCATGTCTAATGTTCCATCTATTAACCAAGCAGAATTAAAAGGTCCATTTATACCATGTTCTGAGAATCCTATACCACCTGAAGATATTTTTATTACATGTGTAGCTTCTTCTTTAGGAAGTGAATCAACTACTAAGATCTTGTCTCCATCATAAATAACATAACTATTACCTAGAACTGCATTAATCTGAGCAGTAGCTCGAGCAAGTTCATTTTCTAGGATTATTTTATTTTCTTTTACTAATGATTCAGATTGTTTAGTTGCTTGTGATACTATTTCTTGAGTTAGATTTTTAAGTTCTTTTTTGAAATTACCAAATTCTATCTTTTTATATTTACCACTTATAGCATCCCATACAATAGATATAACTTGTGTTGTTATATTTACTTTACATTTAGAATGTTTTACATAAATTGTGTCTCCTATATCAGATATATTGTCTATTTTTGCACTTACAGAATAATTGATTTTAGGCACTTTATTTTCTTGTAAATATGCATTAGCAGTTTGTAGTAACCATAACTTTGTAGCATTTAAAAAAGCCTCATATGTTTCAAAATCATCTGCGTTATATATATTTTCAAATTTAACAATTTTTGTATATGGTATATCGTATAATTGTTCATTCAATTCAACATACACATCATCAAGTAAAATGGCGTTTTCTCCATCAGTTGTATATGGTAGTATTTTTGTGCATACATTATCCCAATTTTCTGATGTAGATATATCACTTATATTTTTATTGTTTGCTAGAACAACTCCTCTGTCTTCACCGATATTTTGTTTTATTCCAAATGTGAAATTATCTCTATATAAATGTCCTCCATACTTATCAGAATCTATTAAAGACACAAATACATCATATAAAGTCTTTCTTACCATTCTCGTTGTTAAAACAGTTGATATATCACTTATAGTTGTAAAAGGTGTTTCTATATCAGTATTACTATTGTAGTAATCAAGTGCTGCATTACAATTCTTATTTACAGCCGATTTATCAGTTATAATATAATTTTTACTATCATAGGTTAAATGCCAGGCTTTAGATATTATTCTTTTATTTTTTATTTCTGGATTATCACATCTAAAACCTTGCACTCCCCACGGTGTTGATACTCTTATGATCATTCCTTTTTGATAATAATCAATATTTTCAAGTATATCCTCTAATTCAATATAATAATCTCCATTATCTGCTTTAGTTATTTCAGCAAATAATGGATGTAAGATTTTTATACCATTGTTATTAAATACTTTTTCATTACTATCATAAACTCTTATCATATAACACCAAAAAGAGGATTATTAGTCCTCTACCTTTCTTAAATTATATTTATAATCAGATATATCAATAATTTCTTTTGAACAGTATTCTACTTCAAATACACCATATACTTCAGTACCAATAGTAATGATATTTTTACCTTCTATTAAATTTATATTTGGTAATTCTATATCTTCTTCTGTTGGGGTTGCTAATACATAATCTACGGTTACTGGGTTTGATGATAACCATTCTTTAAAATCTTCTAATGTTGTAAAATTACTTGATTGTATTCTTATTTTATGATTATTTACTCTATGTAAAGCAATATTATCTTTTAACCAAGATTTATTCCATCTAGCAGTAGTACCAAAATAATTAGCAAATAAAGATATATTATTATATTGAGTAAAAATCTTTATTAAGTTATTAGAACAGTCAAATTGAGATATATTGTTATATATATCGGCTAATACCCAATTTTCACTACCATCAAATACTACTTCACCTAATTGTCTAACAATTTTACCATTTATAAAATCAATATAATCACTATATTCATCTATTTTTCTTAATGGTTCGTCTAGGTATATATTTGTTGTTTCGTTGTAGTATGAGATGTATTTAGATGGTGCGGTTGAGCCTTCTACTATTTGAATGCTATTTGAAATTTCATTTACTGATGGAGTAGTACTTGCCACACCTACAAATACGCATAAATATTTAGCAGTGTTGGGTGTATTAATTGTGTATTTTACGGAATTGTCTGCACCTGCTGAAGTCCCAATATAATTTAATATTTGTATTCCTGCTGTTGGAATATCATCACATGTAAAAACACAAAATCTATTGTTTGTTCCAGTGTTTGATTTTATTATTGTGTAAGTAGTATTTGATTTACATTTAATATAATATGTATTTGCTCCTGCAGAGTTTTTTATAACTGTCCCATCGGTATACAAATGAACTAAATTAGCATTATCCTTATCAAATAAATTATCACTTCTAACATTAACTGGTATTTTATAGCCGTTATAATATGTTTCGTACTCAGTAGCTATCGGGTTTTCTTCAATTTGGATAGAACCTAATATGGTGTCTATTTCATCTTGACTCATACCTGATATCTGGGAAAAATAAAATAGTAAGTATTTTGCATTAGCATTGGTTACATATCCGTCTAATTTAGTAGTATTATATTCAGAACTATATTTATAATAGAAATTTTCAACTGTCATATTGGCTATTGGTATAGTTTGCGTTGTTCCTATTCTGAATCTTCCTTTATTGTCTCTTATTTGCATTCTCTGAAATGAATATTGTGTGTTTGGTTTGCATTTTATGTATGCAATTAGGTCACCATCACCCGATATTATTTTTCCTGTACTACCTTGAATATAACCGTTTATTATATTGGCATTGTTCTTATCAAACAAATTCTTTGTCCTATCTCCACAACTTATTATTTCTTGTGGATAATCTGGATTAGGACTTGGTTGCCCACCTGTGTATGGTTCAAATTCTGTTGCAGTTGAGCCTTCTTCTATTTGAACATAATAAGTTTCGTCTATGATTGTATTTGCTGGCGCATTTATCAATAATACAATTTTCTTTATATCACGAGTTAAAGTTCTGGTTTTAGTAGTTTTATTATCAATATTATAATACTCACTATCGTTATAATATAGTCTTGCATATATTTGATATTGCGAATTGCTACTAATTGTTAAGGTTGTACCAACCGGTATATTAACATTAAATTCGTTTACCCAGGGCCAACCTTGTAGCGTCGTTCCTACGGTTGTCATTAAGCCTGTTTTTTTATCATAGGTTGTTTGTGTTCCTTTACCAGTATTCGTTGTGCCGAAACCTAACAAATTTTTCCCACTTGTACTATTCTGATATGTATTACCATATATTTTATAATCTTTTAAATTTTTATTAAGTGCATCTTCAATAGTTACATTACCATTACCACTTATACTTTTAAACTTATTACTTCTTATTTTAGGACTGATATTATATTTTAAATTATTGCTTTGTTTTAGTTTACAACTAAAATTATTTATACTTCTTAAAATTGCTTTCATAATTAAGCCTCATTGTTAGTGAAAGTAACTTCTTCACTGATTTCTAGAATACCTACTAAGATTGTCTTTTTTACAGAATTTTTAATTATTTCTATATCATAAGCATATCTACCATAGTCTAGCTCATCAGTATCTGATGGATCTATAATGATATTGTAAATATTATCTGTTAAAGAGATACCATCATTTAATTTTTTTTGAAATAATACTTCATCTGTGTTAGTGTCATTTTTAACTGTAAAATAAATACTATCTACTGTTGTAGGTGTATTATTATCAGTTATTTCAAGTTCTAATGCTTGTGTATCTCCTCTAACCATACTTAATATATTTTTCATTTACATTCTCCTTTCTTATAACCATCTACTATTTGCAATAACTTCTATTTTTGTAATAGTACCAGTCCATGTAATAATATTTTTACCTCTTTTTAATAGTGGAAATTCACCATTCATATTTCTATTTTTTAATATATTTCCTAAATAAGCATCTTGCTTATCACTATCAATAATTACTTCTGATTCATTATTTGGAAATGTATAACTAAAAATAGCGACATTATCCATCTTAAATTCGATTGTGCCACTACCCTCTAATTTAATTATTGGTTTTGAATCTAAAAATCCGTTATTTATAACTGTTATACTTTCTGATGGATTATTAAATACTTGTTTATGTTCTTGATAAAGATATTTAAATGGTTGTGTTCTTATTTTAACAGTTGCTTCTTTAAATCTTACCAATCTTTCATAATTAATTTGATTTATTATTTTTACTTTATAGTATTTATCTGGTTCATTGCTGAAGACAATTGAACCTTCACCATTAAAATAATCAATAACCTCATCTATATCATAGTTTCTTGTAAGACCTATTTTAAGAGTTTTATCATAACTTTCATATCCTAAGTCTTCCATATAGGATCCATCTACACCATCTATAACTGTTTCAGATACTCTCATTTTAGGTTTAGTAATAGAAGGAAGTTCTTGTATGATTAAGCCTCTAATTGTTCTACTATCTATTCCTTTAAATATTACATAATTATTCATTAATAAACCACTCTTTCTACTACATCAGATACAAAACTTCCCATTTCTCTACCATTCATAACAACCTTTGTGTCCTTTAAAGCCTCTTTGAATGCGTTTACTAAAGTATTATAATTTAATGAATTTGTTCCGTTAGAATTTAAATTAACACTTGTATCAAAGTCTGTTGGTATCATATTACTCATATTTTCTGCAACACTTGACATAGTATCTCCAAATCCCTCTTCAATACCTAATGCTAAATTTGTACCAATTTGTTCCTTAAAAACTCTGGATGGAGAATGAATCCCAAATACAGATTTAAATTTATTTACAATTCCACTTCCGAAGCTACTTACAGCATTTTTTAAACTCTCCCATTTTTCCTTAATACCTTCCCATAAACCGCTAATAAGATTCCTACCAACATCTTTTATTGATGATAAACCATTTAATAATCCTGAAACTAATGAACCTATAATTTCAGGAGTTTTTGCTATTAATTGAGGTATAGCCATTATTAATCCTTTTCCTAGTTCTACAATTATTCTGATACCCATTTCAATTATTTTAGGTAAATTACCTATTATAGCTGTTACTAATTTATCTATAATAATAGGAATTTTATCTATCAACACTGGTATTGCATTTATTAATCCTTCTGCAAGGCCTATTATCAATTCAATTCCAGCATCTATAATTAAGTCGACATTATCAATTAATGTAGTAACCATTAGCAATAATGCATCCATTATAGTAGGAATTAATGTTGGTAGACTTTGTGCAATTCCCTGGACTAAAGATACTAATACTTTTACTCCTGCTTCTAATATCATTGGTAAATTTTCTACTAAAGAAGATACAACTTGCATTAGAACTTTAATAACAACAGGAAGTATTGCACCTAAATTACTTGTAATACCATTTAATAATTGGGTTATAACTTGTAAACCTGCTGATGTTATTACAGGTAAATTATCAACAAGGGCTTGTCCTAATGTTTGAATTAAAGTACCTGCTAATTCCATTAATTGTGGTATTTGTTCACTTATATTCTCTACTAATGCATTTACACTATCTGAAATCATTCCCATTGCATCTGAAATTCCTCCGGAATCACCATCAACAACGCTACCTATAAGTGCATTAATACCTACCATCAAACTATTTATATTTCTTGTTGCTACTGATACTGCTGGTGCAAAGGCACTTGCTAAAATATTACCTGTTGACTTTGTAGTAGACTTGAATATTTGAAATTGATCATCCAATTCACCGAGAGATTTAAGAGCTTCTTCATCTAAAACTGCGCCCATTTCATGTGCTGCATCTGTTAATTCAGTTAATCCTTCAGAGCCTAGCTTTATTAATGGATTCAATTCTTGAGCCGATTTTCCAAACAATTGCATTGATAATGCATCTCTTTCGGTTTCATTTGACATTTCTCCTAATTTTCCAATTGTCTCATTGAATATTTCTTGATTGTTTCTTAATGAACCATCAGCATTTCTTATAGAAACACCTAATGCTTTATACTTTTCTTCATTAGATTCCAATGACTTTGTCATTTTAGCCATTGATTTTGTTATGGTTTCTAATGGAACATCTGTTAATTCTGCTACTGCTTGATATTCTTGTAATTGATCTGTTGCAATACCAGTTTGAGCGGATAAAGTCATAATGTTATCAGCATAACTTGCTCCATCTACTAAAGCGCTACTCATTGCATTGCCAATTGATTTGATTCCATTTGCTATAGCAGTTAATCCACCTTTAATTGCATCACTTATTAAATTTGCTTTTATTAGATCACCAAGTTTTAAAGTATTTTCTCCTACTTCCTTTAAATTATCAGAACTATTTCCTAATTCTCTATTCATTTTATTTAATTCTGATTGAGCATCATTTAATTGTGTCTGCCATTTCTTTGTAGTGGTGCTGTTTTCACCTGTTTCTTTCTTTGCGGATTCCAAAGCTTCCTTTAGAATTTTTACTTTCTCTTGTTGTTCGCTAATTTTTTTTGTTAAAACTTCATTAGTTTCTTTTAATTTTTTTGATGAATTATCATTTTTATCATATTGACTTGTGACTACTTTCATCTCACTGCCTAGTACTCTTAAATTATCACATATACTAGAAAGGGCCTTTTTATACTCGCTTTCTTGCTGAAGTTTAATAGTTCCTCCAAAACTACTGGCCATACTATCCCTCCTTTCTAATCTGGTAAAAATTCACCTTCATGGTTTGCTAATTCTTCTAATTCTCTATAAGTCCTACCACTTAATTGAAAATCATAGTTATTTCTATAATGCCTGAATTGCTTACAGAATTTTTTTAAGGTCATTCTTCCTACTTCTTTTTGTGAATAACCTAATAAAGTGTGTCCTACAAATAAAATCCACGAGAAATTTATTTTTCCATCATCTTCCTCGTGGACTACACGTTTTTTTGTTCTTCTTCTTTGTCTTCAGTTGATGATATTGATAAATTTTTGATTGCAGATAATACATTCGTAATTCCAGCATCTGTAATAATTCTTCCTACTTGTTTTAAACTTACAAATTCTTGTTTAATATCTGAACTTTCATTTTGTATATCTATTGCTTCATTAATCATTTCACGCAAGCCTACTTTTAAATCTGATACTTTGGGTTCTCCAGTATTACTTTTTTCTACTATATCTGCCCAATCGCCAACAGTGCCGTAAGCATTTTGAATTTCTTCCATTACATTTAAATTGAAACAAATTGGATATTTCTTATTTCCTGCATCTATATAAGCTAATTTTTCTTTCATAAATACCTCCATATAAAAAAATAAGACTAGACATAAAATCTAGCCTTATTCTGTCTTATCATTATTTTTTGATGTTTTATTTTTAACGGCTTCAAAGAAAACCTTATTTTTTTCGTACATTTCTTTTGGAATGTCATAGTTTTTGCCTTCAACAAAAACTTTTTCTCTATTTAATTGACATGTACTTATACATTTAACTTCCATTTCTACCTCCTAATTTGCTGAAGGTGTTAGTAGTGTATCTAAATAAGTTTCAGCAGCTGCTTCAGTATCAAAAGTCTTATGTTTTTCCCAATCACCAATAGCAAATCCATTCATTGCTGTTTCTAATGCAAATACTTTAGCTTCAATTGTAGTTGTTCCAAACTCAATATTTTCTCCTTTTGTTTTTGCGTCAGTTGTTATGTTTGTACATTTACATCTTGGGAAAAATTCAACCTTATATTTTTTTGAACCATTGATCATTTTAGTAACAATGTGTCCATATCCAAATTCTGGAGCGTTATCATTTATATTTTTTGTAACTTCTCCTGCATTTGTTTGACCTGAAGTAATTGTATTACCCATTAATTTAGCTTCTTTTGTATCATCATCATTGGCTACAGTGATTGTCAAAGTTCCACTTTTAAAACTGTAATCAGATTCTGCTAATGCATCATCAGCATATAATTCAGCACTGTTATATTCAGCTGAAAACTTTTCGTCAATTACCTTTTCTAATTTAGGTACTGTAGAATTTGTTAATGCACTATACTTATTGGTTTCTTGATCAATAGTATTGTACTTACCTTTTTTAAATCCAATTCTGGCCATCTGTAATCATCCTTTCTTTTTGCCATGTAGTGACCTTATGAAAAAAACGAGTATCTTTTTCATAGATATCCTCGCTATCCTCATCCCAAGTCCAATCGGCATTATATAATTTTTTCTTTACTTCTTTTAAAATATCTAAATAATTGCCTTTAGTATAAATATGTATGTCGTAAGTACTTACAGTTGCTAATACCTCATCATCACCAAAAAAAACAGGTTCTTCGCCTAATGAATTATAAACAATATAAGTTTCTTCTGTTCCTTCATAGTCTAAAAATTCAAATGGAATCTTTTTATTATTTACTGTAAAATCAGCAAATAATGTTTCTAATTCTTGATTCTTCATTAGTCTTTTGGTAAATACCTTTCTTGAACTTTTAACATTTCTTGTTCGATATCTTTCTTTTTAAATGACTTTCTAAAAAATGGTTTAGGAGCCTCACCTCTAGATGTTCCTCTTTCTCTAGCGTTTGCTACAAGTGCAGCTGGAACTTCTTGTCCATTTTCATTTGTAAAATATCCATAAAAACCAACTTTAGTATTAATACCATCATCACTTGGAGTTTTATATGTCCTAGTGATTTTTAAACATTTTTCCAAGTTATCTGTTTTTTTGAAGGACCTTTTCATATTAGCAACAACATTCTTTCGAACGACTTCAGCTCCTGCTCTTGTCATTTCACTACACATTTGCTCACTGTTCATCGCTAATTCTTCTAATTCTTTTATTAGTTCTGATGGTATTTCTGCTACAAATTTAGCCATTTATTTAGTAACCTCTTTAGCTTGAATTTCTAGTTCTACGTTTGCTTCATCTATATTGTTTAAATATTCAATTGTATATGTCTTACTATTATATTTGATAAACATATCTCTTGTAATTTTTGTTATTGGATATCTGATTGTAAAATTGGTATAAGCTTTTTCAAAATCACTATCGTTCATTATCAAAGTCATACCTCTTGTTGTTTTTATATTAGCATAAGTAGTTAAGACAATGACTTCTTGTGCTTGCTTAAATCCATCATTGTCTTTTTGAACTACTTTTTTATAAATACTTATTTTCTTATTATATTTACCTGCATTTATCATAAAAGATTTATCCTATGTCTACCTAATATAGTATCAATTACTTTATTAGTATTTGATTTATCAACATAAAGTGTTCTATTATCATACATATCCTGGCATAACACATAGATTGCTATAATAAAATCTTCATGTTTATCTAAATCTTCAAGACCTGTTTCATCTTTTATATACTTTTTGGCAACTTTTAGATAAGTATCAATTGTTTTTTTTATGCTATCATCTAATTCTGCTATTCTTAAATAATCTGCAATATCTTCTATTTTAATATCGCTTACTTTATTAATCATATTCTACCTCCTTCGAGGAATAAAGCCTAAACAACATGATTATTTTATTCAGATTAATTTTCTTCTGATCCTTCAGGTTCATCATCATTGTTTTGATTTGAACCTTCATCATTGTCTTGAGCTAAATCTGATTCAGAAGAATTAATTTGTGCTTGTAATTGTTCAATTATTTCTTCTTTTTCAGTTATAGTTGATTGCAATTCTTCTATTGTTTTATTAGCTTCAGCTAATTCATTTTGCAATTGTTTTGTATTAGAAACAACATATTTCTTTATTAATTTTGCTTTTAGCAAGTCTTTTGCTAAAGCTTCATCTGTTATTTCTCGTACTTCACCAACTGCCATAGAAATGATACCGCTGAAACTTTGATTTGCTTCGTACATATTAACCTCCTATTATGCTGCTGGTGTAGTTGCTACTGCAATCTTTTGAGTATTTTCAATTTTTGAATCTAATTCAGCATATCCACATACCCCAATTGCGTGTTGTGTAGCATATTTTTCTAACAAAACATTAACCTCAAAATCTTCTGATATTTTAAATGCTAATCCGCTTGCATCTCCGTAGAATATTACATTAGTGTCAACTTGTCCAAGATTTTCAATGTTTTCTGATGAGAATACAGGTTTTCCAAGTAATTCATAATCCCAGTCTTTATTAAATACTTGGTTTAGTAAATAATTTCCTTGACCATCTCTTAATTTTCTTATTGCTTTTCTTGTTGCTCTACTCATATACCATGCAGATGATGGTTGATATACATCTGGTACAGTTTCTTGAATATCTATTAGTTCGTCAGAAGTGATAGCACTCTTGCTTGCTAATACTACTTTCATAGCTGTAGTATCATATGAACCACTAATTCCTGCTATTTTGTTAGCTGTACCGTAGAATCCTTCCCTTTCTACAAATGATTTATATTTTAAAGCTAATCTGTCAATAGCAAATTGTACTAATTCAAAATCAGTATTTTTTAGCAATGACTTAGATATTTTTACTAATCCGCCTGTTAAAAAACCTGTTAATGTGATTGTTGCAAATTTATTAGATTTTTCCTCTAATTCACTGAATTCTTGAGCATATGTTACTTGTACATCATCTTCTGATGCGTTAACTTTTGGAATAATCAAAGTACCTTTTTCATAATACTTTGTTGCTCTTGCAAATAATGGTGATATTTCAGCAACTTTATCCATGATTTTCTTAACAATTGTTGTTGGAATGATTGCACCATTAGCTCCTTTTGTCATTTGAGAGGCTTCATTCTTAATACCATTTCTTAACACATTGGCAAAAGATTTGATATCTTTTTCTTCTTGAGACATAACTACTTTGTCTTCTACTTTTACTTCTTTAACTTCCATTTTATTCACCTTTTCCTCCATTTCAATTGTGTTTTCAATATCTTCAATTTCGTTCATGATATTGTCGAAGTTTTCTTTTTCTTCTTTTGTTACTGCTCTATTTTCAGCCTTAGCAGTAGCAACTATCTTTTCGGCTTGTTCTTTTAAGTCATTAGACTTTTCAATTAATTCTTTCATCTACTTTTCCTCCTTTAAAGAATTTAATTTATTGTCAAAATACGAGTAATCAATATTTTGAACTACCTCAACAATTTCTTGTTGTTTAGGCTCTTCCTTTTTGTTTTTAAACATATCAGGTACATTTTTATAACACTTAAATAAATTTTTATCTAAACATGCTGTACCTTCTTTTGTTTCATTTAATAAATTGATATTAAAAAGGTCATCTACTTCTTTAGCAGATAACCAACTTTCAACTTCTATTAAATTTTTAATTGTTTCTGTATCGCATTTAGCCTTTTTTTCATATAAAGGAATCATTACATTATCTTCAATTGAATTTAATGTATCAATTTCTTTCTGCATATCATTAGCATTTCCCCACGCAATACTCATTGGCTTATGGACCATTAACATTGAATTTGTATACATGTTAATAACATCTGCCACCATAATTAAAAATGAAGCAGCACTTGCAGCTAATCCATCAACATAAGCATTAATTGTTATATGTTTTGTTTCTTTTGCTCTTTGAAGCATAGATGCCATTGTAGATGCGGCGAAAACTGAACCACCTGGAGAATTAACATACATATTTAATGTTGAATAATCATTAATGTTGTCTAATGTAGCCTTAAAATCATTTAAATCTACATCTGATTCACTAGGCCACCAATCATCGTCTTTATTATCTGTAATGGCACCATAAATGTATAGATCACTACTTTTTTCTGTTTCATTTTTAAATTCGTAAAACTTACTCATTTGCATCACCTCCTTCACCTATTTTTTTCTCTGAATCAGTGTTTGGTGTGTAAAATTTCTTTTCTTTTGTATCATAGATAACATTTCCTAAAGACATAGCAACAATATCTAATCCATCAATTGAATCATAATCTTCTAAATACCTTATTTCGTTTAATGTTATCCATCCAGTTTCTTTTGCAACCTTATAAGCTTCAAATCTTTCTTTTAATGTACCTTTTAATGCTTCTTTTAAATCAAAAGCAAAATATCTAGTTTTCTTTTCCTTTTCAAGTAATAAATTCCTATTTAAGGCACATTCAAAAGCGGAAATAATCGGTTGGATTGCTTCTTTAAAAGTGTCACTATAATTGTCTTTTATATGAAAAATACCATCAATTTCTTTGTTGAGGGTATTTTTACTTTCATTTAATTGCATTTCAACACTAGAGCTAGATGATTCTTTAAAATCAAGTCCTTTATTTAAGACAACAACATTAGATTCGTTATTAGAATATAGTTTTTTCCAAGCTGCTTTTAATTTTTCTATTGCCTCTTTAGTCAAAACATTTTCTGATTTTAAAAAACCTTTTTTGTTACCACCAGTTTTTAATAAGATTAATTGATATAACATTGTTTGATATGCTGTTTCAATTGCTTTTGAAACTTGTTGTGTTACTCCTGTTCCTGAATAACCATTTTTTGTATTTCGCAATAATTTTATAAAATCATAATCTTGATAATCCTTACCATCTATAGTAAAATGATAAGATTTAAATATTGGATCTTCATTATAAAAGATATCAATCTTATTAGGTTCTACATAATTTAAAGACTTAACTGTATTACGCATTTTATTTATATATGCGTATCCACCTTTATCAAGTAAATAATCTTCTACTATTGCTCTTTTAAATTGAACTCCGTCTAATGTATCTTTAGTATCATCATTCAAAAGATTTACTCTAGAATCTTCTATTTCTTTGACTTTTTTATCTTCTGTGATTTCATATAGCTTTATTGGAATCATTGCTATTGTTCCACATATAAAATCAACTGCTTTAAAAACTGCTGGCAAAGTCATAGCTTCATTTCTGCCTATTGTTTCTCCCTCAAGAAGTGCCTTTAACAAAATATCATCAACTGAATCAACGGTAATTTCATTTTTTTTCTTAAATATCTTTGGCCATTTCATTCTTTCTCACCTCCTTACAATACCTGGACTACAAAACCACTTTGATTAAATATTACATCTTGTTCTAATAAATAAATTGAATTGATTAATGCAACAACCATATCTACTTTTCCATTAGATTTTTTCTTAGTAATATATCTATTCATATTAGTGTCATAGCTGCATCTTGCATTTTCAAAATTGATTTCTAATAATTTATTAGGTTCGTATTGGAATTCTCCATCTAATATCTTTTCATATAGTAATTTAGTAGGGCTATGTAGTGTATCACTGTGCTGTCTTATTTGAATACAGTTATATTTTGTATCCCATTTTTGAGCAGAACTTAAGGCATTATATCTATCGTAACCAATAGCCATTATTCGAACATTGTATTTTTCTTCAATTTCAAATACAAAATCTTCTATAACGCCATAATCAACTACTTTATTACCACATGCTATACACTTCATCGCATTAATGAATTCTCTATAATCAATTCTTTCAAATTGATTTTTTTCTTCTATTCTTCCTTCTGGAATAAAAGCAATAACATCAGCAATAATGTTGTTGTTATCGTCTACACTACTCATTGCTACAGCACAGTTATCATTTGTCATAGCTAAGTCCACACCTATATAAACTTCTCTATTGTTCCAATCAATTTTAGCAACTTTACATTTTTGAACTTCTGATACATCAATAAAACTTTCAGTACCTAAACCTTGATAGATGATGTTACAATGCTTTGTTAAGAAGTTTTCTCTCAATCCTTCTTGTGATATTGCTTTTGTTCTTCTTCTTATAAGATCTTGATATACAGCTTCTACTTCTATCGCTAATGGATTAGCTTGTAATATTACATCGTCATTAGTTGACCAGTCATCTTTAATTTCCTCATCAGGCTCAAATAATAATGCAAAAGTTGTTTCGTCATCATGTATCCCGTCCAATACTTCTTTTTCGTATTTTGTTTCTTCTTCAAATGGATTATTAGTTGTAGGATATTTCGTAGATATTATAAAACCTAGTTTGTTTTCGATTAATAATTGTCCTGATCTCATAGCTTCAACGGGATATGCCGTTGGTAAAGCTCCTACTTCATCAGCAATAAAAACAGATGGCTCTTTACCATCCATTCTTGATGTAGAATAATTAAGCGGTGTATATTTTGTAGATTTTTCCTTATATGTAATACTATCTCTAAGTATTTTAAATTCATCATCACCTAAAACGTCATAATTAGTTCTAATTAATGGTTCTAATGCTTCTTTTATTTCTTTAGCAAGGCTTCCATCAGGTGCAACACTAAAGAATCTAGAAAAAGGCGGTTCAAGATAAAATAAAACTAAAAAAAGAAAGGCTACTATAAAAGTCTTTCCGTTCTTACGTGCTATTTCTAAAACAATGTTTTCATATCTTCTTTTCTTAGGATTATCTCTATATACAACACATAGACTTGCTATAACAAGTAACCATTGATATCCAGCAAGTGAATTATATATTGATTCTCCAGCTTTTATACCTTTGGCCATTTTTAATACTTTAGCAATCTTATTTATTTTTTTTAATCTCTTTTCATTTATGCAGTATTTAGGATCTTCATCATCACATATTTTTAAAAATATTTCGCATTGTTTTTTTACATACTTTGGAGCAGTAAATTTCTTTTTGTTCTTTTCATTTCTATAATAAAGTTCTGGTACTTCTACCATATCGTGAACTACTTCGTATGCATAAATATAACTAGGATGATTCTTAATCATCATCATCACCTAATATTTCGTCTAATTTTTTCTTTTCAGGTGGTTTGTTTATATTTGCTATAGATAACTTAGCTCGTGATTGAGGTGATAAACACAACTCATTACAACACCTAAAGAAATCTTTACTATACATATCTCTTGCAGATTTAAAAGCACCAGTTAATAACAAGTCAGAATCTTCATTTGCTTGTTTTTCTAATGTCTCTAATCTTTCAATTGAGATTGCTGTCTGATTAAGAACAAAAGTGTCGAGATTTCCAAGTATTTTACTTTCTTCTAAATTTTCTATTATAAATTTAAAAATTTGTTTTTGTCTTTTGTTCAGATGTCTGAGCGGTTTCAACTTATCTTTTTTACCTTTCAATTTTTCTTCAGATTCTTCTCTAGATTTTATTTCTTCTTTAGTTAAGTTTTTAGAAATTACTCCTATCGACTTTGCAGGTCTTGCCATATTTATCACCTCACTTTTTTCATTTAGGGAAAATTTTTCGTTTTGAGATGGCAGGTGGGTTTTGAACATAATTATTTTTTTGAATAGATTATGTAGGGGGGATTAGTTTTGATAAGATAGCAACAATTTATACAGTTTTTCCTTGATAAAATAAGAAATTATTCTATTACCTTTTCTTTTTCTTTTAATTATCAAACAATCTTTGTTTAAAAAGTTTTTAAGTTCTTCAAATATATTTGTTATTGTTTCAATTATTGAATCAAAAATATCAATTATTGTGTGAATTGTTTCAACTATACAATCTTTTATTTGATTAATTTCTTCATCTGTTAACGTATTCATCTTATATCCTCCTCAACTATTCTTGATTGTTCTTTTCGTGGTATATCTCCACACTCTGCCATTTCATGATGATGTCTACATAAGCTAATAAGATTATCATCTTCAAAAGCCTTTGAAGGATCTTCTTCCAAAGGAATAATGTGATGCACTTCTATATCAGTACTATTATATTGCTTTACAGTACCATATAAATTAAGCCTACATATTCTGCACATAAAGTCGTCACGTTCCCTTATGCTTAAACTCTTCTGATGCCATCTATTTGTTTGCCTTATTGTGTTTACTGTAGTCTTTATTTTCTTTGCTGGTTTATATGGGCAAATATGATTATCAGGTACTATGCCACATCTACTACAGGTTTTTAACATTTCTTTTTCTTATTTCCAAAATGTATTATTAGTATTGTTGCACATATTATTATTGTCTTTAGTACTGAATCGTTCATATTTACCACCTTCTTTTTTATCTTCTAATTTTTCTAGTTCTTTATTGCATTTACAGTTTCTTGGACATTTCTTGCAACTTTGATTATATTTAAAACATAAATCTAATATATTTTTTTCCTTCATAATTTCACCTACAAAAAAGAACATATTTCTATGTTCTAAAAATAAATATAGGATTTGAACCCATACCACTAGGCTGTTTAATCTAATTAATAACTTGTATTAACCATTATAGTAAATATACCTAGTATGCTATCCACTACACCAATTTATTTATTGTAGTCCCTAAACCTCACATGAACTACATGTCTCGCACCAGTTAGGCATTTATATAGTTATTAGGAGAATATATGAATTTAATTAGTTCTAATTGCGAGATTTCCGTATTCTTATAAGCACTGTACCAACTGATATATGAATACCCATCCACTATGTAGTCGCCAAAAAACATAGTCCAAGAAAATCATTAATAGCCTAATATAAAACACTAATGTTTTCCTATATTTTAAATGGGTAAAAAGTGACACGTTAGTTTTTAAATGCCTAGCAAGATAACTCTAACAAACTCCTAGGGCTTATAGCATATATCAATCAGTACACTACCTACAAAACTGCAAAAAGATAGTGTTTGTAATATTTGCAGATATTACAAAATAATGAGAACAAAGAATTGATTAATATTGATAAATACTTTTTCAATTCTTCTTAGTGCCTATTATAAGCACCATCGAATGAATAATCACGATGTCCTTAAAGGTGTTCGAATTACATTATTCACTCAATGCTACCTATAAGATAGCATGAAAGGTCTCCTAAAGCAGCAAGAGACAGTATCAACTTAATGATACTACACTAATTATATATAACTATGTGAGTGTCCCTACCGTCGGGTTACATACACACCTTTTGTTATAATCTGGGGCTTATTTAATCCGTAGAACTCTATGAGCTAAGGGCATAATTATAACTGACACTTGATCCTGCCTACAGGCTGTTTCTATATAATCAGTGTACTAGCATCAAGCTAGTACTAAAAGAATAAAAAGGGGTGAGCTAGTGTTTGCGTGATACTAGCAATCGAAAAAACACATCCCTGAATTATGTATTTTTTCAGTTTATATTATTGCATATAATTTACTGACATTTCACTGACAATTTTAATTTATTTATATGTTCTTTTATGCTATTATGATAGATTCTCCAAATTGTCCTATCGTCTACATAATTTTTCTCTGCTGTTTTTGATATTGCTTTACTTATATTCATATTATCGAATACTATATATCTGTATAGTTCTGCTCCCATTCCTTTTAATTCTTTTATTGTGTTTTCCATTAGTCGTATGTAATATTCTAACTTATTAAGTTCGTTTCGTTGTTCACTTATTTCTTGATCTAAACTTTTCCCTGTTTCCTCATTTATTTTGGTTAATTCTTCTACATATAATGTCATTGGGTCTTTTATCGTATGCCCTCCGTCAACATGTTCTGAATTCATTGGTTTGTTCATAGGAAAGTATTTACAATATATTGCTTCTTTTCTGTCCATTAATAAGTTCAATCTTGTCTTTATTATATTTCTTTCACATAATGTATTATTATAATTTATTATCGCTTTCATACAACCTCCACTTATTCTTATTTTTTCTTTGTTAATCTTTTTTCTCCCTCAATAGTTTGTCTTTCTTGTTGTAGTTCTTTTATTTCTTTTTTAGTATCCTTTATTAGTTGTGCTTTTAAGTAGATTAAATAGTTGATTTCTTTAACTCTATCTTTACTCATACTTATTCTCCTTTAACGCCTACTACACTTATAACTCCAGTTCCTTCAGTAGTTGCTAAATTCTGATTGATTATATATTTTTGTACTTTTAATAGATCAAGTGCATTAACTTGTCCATCATTATTAACATCATATGGATTTCTTTTATTAGCTTTTATTATATCGATACCTACGATAACAAAAGTTATTGTCAATATGATTGCACATATAGTACATATTGTAAGTATTATATTTTCAAATTTATTCATTATTACCACTCTCCTTTAATTTTTTTAATCTAAATAATATTGATTTTCTTGTATCATTTAACATTCTTCTGATTTCACCAAAACTACCTAATCCATGTGAATAATCATCTTCAATTAAGGATTCGGTTCTTTCTATTTCTGATTTAATATCTTTTTCTAAATCATTTATAATATTATTTAATCGTTCTATTTCTTTGTCTTTCTTTTTATTTTCATCATATACATATCTTAAGGCACCTATGAAATAAAATAATTGTTCTCCATCTTCGAAGTCTTCTGTTGATTTAAGACATCTTTCTACTTCTTGTATTGAGTAAAAATGTGTATTATGATTATTTTGTTTCATTTTCATCACTTCCAATCAATGTATCTAATGTTGCTTGTAAATATGCTATTATACTTAAAATATAACCTTTTCTATTAACATCAGAATTAAAATAAGTATCTTCTATTGGAGTTTCTAATTGTTCTTTATAGTGATTAATTACAAAATTTATATATTCTATTGTTTTTTCAAATCTTGATTTGTAGTGAATATACCATCTTTCATATACAATATTCTTACATAAATTTTCTTTTAATTTTTCATTTTCTTTTCTTAAATTATCTATTTTTCTTTTGTTCTCTTTGACTATTCTAAAATGTTCTATATTCATTTCTGGATTATTTAATTTTAAAAATTCATTTTCTTTCTTTAATTCTACATATTCGCCCATTCTGCATTTATAGAATTGTCTATCTTTTTTAATTATGTCATTGGCTTTGTCTAGGTTTTGTTGTAGTTTTGTTATGTAATCTTTTATTTTATCCCATTTTTCATTTGGTATAATTCTATCATCAATGTAATCTAATATTTCTTTTATTTCTTCTGTCATTAACCTAATATTCCTCCTAACCATTTGCACCAATGTATTATAAGTATTCCAAGTGTAAGTATTAAAAACACTATTATTGCTATTAAAAACACACCAAATAGAATCCCAAATAAAGTCGCTAACAAATCTTTTAAGTCTTCTGTCATTCTTCCCACCCTAATTCTTTCTCGGCTTTTAATAGTGCTTTATCTTCCTCTTGATTAACAGTATCTATTTGTGTTATATATTTCATCATAGTTTTACGTTCTAAATCAATATGGATAATACTTACAATTTCTTCATCTGCAATAATTCCATCTTTCTTTATAAAAATTACATCTTCATTATCAGAGTAGTGTTTAATATATCCTAAATCGTACAACATTTCAGTTGACATTTTTTCTTTTGCTGTCATTTATTTCACCTCCTTTTTTAATTCTTGGATTTTGTCTAAAATATCTTCTACTTTAATAAATTCATCAGGATATTCCATTATAGAACTATATTTTTTACAAGTTTTTGCCCATTCTTCCAACTCATCTAATACAGTCTTCTTTGGTTTAAACCATGCTTTTTCTATTGCTTCAAAATTAACGTTCATTTGAATCACACCTTTCTGCTTCTTTGCATTCTTTTTTTAATCTATTAATAAAACTTTTGTATCTTCCCCAAGTATATTTTTTAGTGCATAAATTATATTGCTTTTTTAATTCTGATACTCGTTTATTTCCTAAAATAATCTTTGCGTATTCTTCCCAACTCATTTAATCCACCTTTTCTACTAAATCGGCTTTTATTAGGTCATCTGCTACTTTTAATAAATATTTTTCATTAATACAACCCCAAGTATCTAAAAACAATTTTCTTGTATCTATAATAATTGCTAAAGTATCATTGTCTTCTAAATCTTTATTATATGATGGTTGCCCATAAATTGAGGCTTTATAATAGCCAAACTTTTCTAATTCTTTTAAATTTATATTATCTTTTATTTTCAACATATTTAACCCTCCAACAATTCCTTATTCTCGTAAATGTTGCCTATTACTTCGCATTCATCTGCAAATATTCCTGTATCATTATTGCAAAACGGGAAAAATCCACAAAAACTATCATTCCATTCTACTTTTGATTTAAAAACACCATATTTACTTTTAACAATATCCCCCTCAAATATCTTCTTACCGTTTTTATCTTTTAAGCCTGTGTATTGTCCTATTGTTTTAGGGTCAACAATGCGTTCGTCTGCGTGTTTATTTCTTATGTAATATCTTTCATCAGCAGAAAAAAGTGATTCTACTTTGTAAGGTGTTCCATACACCCATATATCCCCCTTAACACTTCCTGTAAGTCCTCTAAATTCTATATCTCTATTCATAATCTATTTACACCTGACTTTCTAATATTTCAAACAAATCCAATTCATCATTACTTAATAATTTTTCTAGTCGTTTTATTTTCAATTTTAATAGTTCTATATGTTTTTCTTTCTGTTTTATTTTCAAGCGAAGTTGTGCGTTTTCTCGTTCAAGTTTCATCATACTATTTAAATGATTGTATTCATTTTTATTCATACAACTTGTCCTTTCTTATTTAATTTTACTATTTCATAATTTTCTGAATATTTAAATGAATTAAGTATTGCTCTTGCTGTAACCTTACTTGATATCTTTTTAGCTTCTTTTAAATCTAATACACAATGTATCCATTTCTTTTCTACTTTTGATTTATAAAACATTTTATTTTTTTGATTTTGTATTACGTACATGATCATACTTCTCCATTTCTTGTTTGATTTTTTTTAAAATTTTTTTTATTATTCTAGAAACATTGGCTTGACTTTGCCCTGTTATTTCTGCTAATTGTTTTTGTCTTAAAATTTTTTTATTATTTAATCCATAACTATGTTCAATAATAAATCTTTCGCTATCTGATAAATTAGAAATTGCTTTATAAAGATGAATTATTTCTTCATTATTGATTAATTCTTGCTCAATATTTACATTACTTGGAATTTTATCTATCAATAGTATTTTATTTCCACTTTTTTCAAAAACAGTTTTTTCAAGTGAGATAGTATTATAATTTGCTTTTAATCTGTTGCTTTGCTGTTGCCTCAAATAATGCAGAATTTCATTTCTTATACATTTCCCAGCAAATGTAGAAAAATTTATTTGCTTTGTTTCATCATAATTTTTAGCAGCTTTTATTAGTCCAATTATTGCTATGTCGTAATACTCATCTAATTGATTATATAAATTCATTTTTTGTAGTATATGGTATACTAAATTATGATTACCCAGAATTAATTGTTCTTGCATAATATCTCACTCTCCCACTTTTTTAAAAATTTCTTTTGTTCTTTTGTTGTATCCATATTATTTTTAGTTCTTTGTTGTACTACTTTATTATTCTTTACCTCTACTGTAACTAATGATTTTTCTTTTTCACTTACTAAACGCATAAAGTAAATATCGCACTGACCTTTTACTATTCTATCTGCATATGTCTTAACACAATTGTTTTGTTGTGCTGATTCATTAATCATTTCTTCTACTGACTTCGTAGGATATATAATAAATTTTTTATTCTCGTATATATTTTTCTTTATCTTGTTATATCTAGCCTTAATCTTTTTTGCTGTCTGTTTGCTTTTATTAATTTCAATTAAATTTTGTAATTCATCATGTTTTGATTTTAGATTTTTAGGATATAAGATTGGTTTATCTTTTAAGTTATATCTTAATTCTTTACAAAAACCTATATAGTCTAAATATAACCAGGTATCTTTTAATTTGTAATTATATAAATCATAAGGTTTGCAATATTCTAATAATTCTTTTAAGTCATATAATTCAGACAAATATTGTATAAGGTTATGATCTTTTATTTTTACTAACTGTAGTGTTTTTAATTCTTTATAAGTAATATTGTTCTGTTGCATAAATTCTAAATAGCTTTTGTCCACACCGAATATATCTTCAAATTTTCCTTTTGTTTGAAACTGTTGATAATCTGATGCCAGATTATATAGTTTTGCTTTTGTTAATAATTCAAGTCTATAATCATTGCGAGTTACACCATCTATTATTTCACGTACATTTACTTCTGCATTATCTAATATTGCTTTAGGATCATAGTACCTGTGCCTTAATGTACCTTCGTCTACAAAACATTTACCACATATCATAATGTAATATTCAGGTTTCCAATATCTTGTTTTTTCATGGTAACTTATATAAAAATAGCCTGATGTATTTTTTCTCATGTTATTTATAATAAATCCTTCTATTGAATAACCTGTTACTATTTGTCTTCCATACTCTGTTATCTCGTATATCATTGTTTCATTTGATAAAATACTCAATATTTCGTAATTTCTAACTATGTATTCATTGTTTTTATATGGTATTAAATACATTACATAGTCTTTATTGTAATAATTAGTTGTTCTTTTGAGTAATAATTTTTGATTACATTTAGAACAAATATCATATTCATTTATTTTTAATTTTGTATTAAATTTATGTTTGCATTTAGTACATAAACATTCTTTTTTATTCATTAAACCAACATATATTTTTTGGTCCTCTATAAACTGTTTAAATTCTTTTGTATCGTTCCATTGTTCCACATAGTTGTTTATCTTTTCTATTTGTTCTCTTACTGCTTTAGTTATATACATTTTAGAATAAACTCAATTGTCCTTCGGCAACCCATTCTTTCTTTTGAACTTTCTTTATTGGTTTAACTTCTTTTACTTCTTCTGCTTCTTCTGGTTCTTCTTTTATATCTAAATCTTTATTATTTTCGTCCCAGTAATGAACAGCCCATCCGTAAACTACTTCGTCTTCTATCATAGCCATTCCGTTTTTTGATTTATTTTTAGCTTGTCCTTTTATAAAATCTACCATTTTTTTCAATGATTTAGATTCGTTTAGGTATTTATCATTCATATCCTCTCTGGATAATAAATACTCTACTATTTTTAGAAGTGCTGGATCTTTTATCTCACTTGCTAATGCCTTAATTCTTTCTATACCTTCCATTTTAACCTCTCCCTACTGCTACTCTTTTGGATAACATAAATTTAAATTTTGTTTTTTCGTCTTTAAATACATAGTTATTGCAATGTGAACATATTTTTATTGGTTCATACGATGGTAAGAATACACTATGTCCACATTTACATTTAACATTTTGTCCAAATAATGCATCGTCTAATTTGCTATAATAAGTATCCCTTCTCATTCTTTTTCCTCCTATTTTATTCTTAATTTAACCTCACCATATTTTTCATTCATTTGTTTAATTTTTTGATTCGCTTTATCTTTTGGTAAAACATCCATATCCGATAATATTTTTAAATAATTTTCATTTTCATAATGTAGTTTATCTATTTGTTGCTTTTGTTCGTTTATTTCTTCTTGCATAACTCGCATTATTAAAAATGCAGATGCAGCTATTAATAATACAAATATTACGATACCTTCCATTTTTTTTACTCTCCTTTGCTTTTAAGATAATCTATTATTTCATTGATTTTACGAATTGCTATCCATAATTTTGGTTCTTCTTCGTTTATGCCTTCAAAATCATCTTTTTGTATTTTTTCAGGTATTTTATTTTCTTGTGTTCCGGTTTCTATCGACATAACTTCTTTACCATCTGCATACATCTTATAACCTGTAAAATTATTTTCTATTTTTGTTAAAACTTGCGAAGGGCTAATATCATTAATAGATTTCGGTTCTAATATTATTGCTACTTCTTTATTTAGCCAACCAGTTTCATGGTATTTAGCTCCAATCAAATAACATCTGAAATTGACTTTTACATTACGATAATCTTCTAGTTCTTGATCATACAAATACTCGTCTCTGTCAAATATTATTTTCTTTGGTGCTTGACCAGCTTTTATTAATCCTAGTAATTCATAAACTGTTATTCCTGTTATTTTCATATTTAATACCTTATCCTTTCTAATTTTTCTCTTTTTTCTCTATTTGATGTCATTGTGTATATTGCTGTTGTATTAATGTCATTATGGCCTAGAATATCTCTTAATTCGTCTAAATCAATGCCGTTTTCTTTACATTTTTTTGCAAATAAATGTCTCCATGCGTGAGGATGTATTTTGTTTGGATTGATTTTTGCTTTTTTAGCTATCTTCTTCAATCTTCTCCATATAGTTGAATTATTAAGCATTTGTCCGTCCTTAACCGGACTTTTAAATATATAACCGGACTTTATTTTATTTTCTTTACAATAGGCTTTTAATTCTCTTTTCAATTCGTTTGTTAGAATTAATGTTCTTTCTTTTCCTTTGTTGTACACTCTTTTAATGTAATTACTTTCTAAACTTTCTACTGTATAGAACTTTAATTCGTCTACTCTAGCTCCACAATGAGCAAATATTTTCATTATCAGATACATATCCATCATTCCCATTGACTTTGCCCATCTAAGCATTCTTTTATGTTCTTGCTCCCATATTGGATCATCAATTGAGGATTTTTCCTGTTTCTTATATTTTTTCAAAATACATTCATCATGTCCTAGATATCTCATGAATTTATTAATAACAACAACATACTTATTTTTTGAACTTACTGAATAGCCTTTACTATCCAAATAATCTTTAAAATCTAACATAAGTTGTTTGTTAAGAGTGAATTCTTCTGGTAAGAAGTCTATTAGTTTTTTTACATCGTTTCTATAATCGACAATAGTTCTTTTAGACTTTTCGTCCAATCTTTCATCGTTTATAAAATCATTTGCTTTTTCTTTTATTTCTTCTTTAATCATATTAGCCTCCTTACCCTTTTTATTCTCTATAATCTCTGCAAGATAACCCCAACATTATATTGCACTTACTAAATTGTTATTTTAATTAATATTTATAAGGTTTAATTGCTTATTTTTTTATTCAGATACTTTTTAAGATTTTTGATACCTTTTATAGTAGGTTTATAATATTATCATTTGTGGCAATCTCTTTGGTATTTAATTCATAACTATCAACTAATAACAATGCAGCATCATCATATATTAAAATCCCTTTGTATAATTGTTCTGTCATTCTCTTTATTAGTAATAATTTATCGTTAGGCGATATGGGTACTTTACATTTAAACACATAACCTTTTGATGGAGTATTTAAAATAATACTGGGTTGTTTAGTCATTATTCTGCCTCCTTACACTTATTAATTTTGTATTCTAATACATGTGTCATTCTTAACATTTGATTAGCTCTATGCTTGATATTATTTATTGTTTCTTGCATTTCTTCTTCTGTTTCACAAATATAGAATCCTCCATGAGTTCCTGATACACTTCCTACTACTTCAGTAAATTTCATGTTCTCTCGTATATTTTGAATAACTTGTCTCATAGATTTATCGCTTCTAATTTCAAACATATTTCTTAAATCTTGATTTTTTATTAAGTTATCTTTGCCACGATTATGTGAACAAAGATATGCATATACTAATTCTTCAATCATAGTAATTCCCCTTTCTATTCGATTGATATGGGCATTCCCGCTTTACTCATAACATAGTTTTCTATTCTTTGAATTTCTTCTATTTCTGATTGTGATTTTTCTTCTTTTTTTGTTAAATGATCATATAACTTTTCAATCCATTGATCATAAAATGTTGTAAATGCATCATCAGGTATTTTTAACATTTTTTCTTCGTCGAATGTCTTGAACATATAACTATGGATTTTCATGTATTCTATTGAGTTATGTCGTTCCATATGTTTCTGATATTCAGATAATGGTAATGCTTTTTTACAATTTCCACATATTACTCTGTAATTGTTTTCTTTTCCTTTGTCTGATGATTTTGTTAAATATCTTGTTAGAAAATGCATCTTAGGTATTTGAGAATTAAAATCACCTCTTAAGTGTTCCTCAAACTTTCTATAAACATCTTCTTTGTCATAGTCTTTTAAACTCGCAAGCCATTCATCGACTACATAGTCGGCCTCTATAAAAAATGATTGATAATGCGCTTTTATTTTTTCAAGAAATTTAGTTACTTCCGGTCTTGTCATTTTCTAAAAACCTCTTTTTTACTTCTTCCCAATTTTGATTATTAGAATTATTTGTATTAGGCTTAATATTTTTTAATCTATCAAAAACAATTCCTTGATAATTATTAGCAATACTATAATCAATGACATCTATTACTTTATCTGTCCCATGTTCTTCTACGGCTTTATCAATTCTTTTTAATAAAGTATTTAATCCTATTTCTGTATATGGTTTATCTTTTCTTTGTTTTTTATAATTTATCCATTCTTCTATTTTAGATATTAATAAATTATTATTATTTATAAACTTAAAATTATAAATATAAAACTTAAAACTTAAAATACTTGTTTTGTTTTTGTTTGGTTCTGTTTCGGTTTCTTTTTGGTTTTCGTTTGGTTCTGTTTTAGTTTCTTTTTTTGTTCTTCTTTTTGAATTACTTTTTGATAAATTTAATTGATTCTTTAAAGTATTAAAAATAGCTTGATTATGACCTGTTAAATTGGGTTCAATATCTTTAAACATATAGTCATTAATTGCTATTAATAATGTTGCTTTATCCTTTGATGGTAAAGTATCAATTAAATTGAAATAATCAAAATACATAGTAAAACTATTAACACTATTCATACTTTCCCCTTCCTAATTTGACTATTCTTTGTTTTTGTGTTATAATCTAGAAGATTAATTTAATTAATCAGCACATGTTTTGTTCGTGTTGCCCCCTATATTAGCAATACGAACTTTTTTTATACTCTTTTTCATATAATCTCCTTTGTGATATAATTACCTCAGAAAGCGAGGTGTTATATTTATGGAAACTGCTAAAGAAATTGTTATCGCTATGCTCCAATATGGTTATCTAAACGTAACTGGTGATGATGATAAAAATATTGAAACTGTAAAAAAAGCATATGATGAAATATATAAGCAACTTATAAGTTCTAGACAAAGTAAATAAAATGCTAATTCATCATTTAAGATTAGATACTGACCTATCTAGTCTTTTTTTATTACAACATTTCCTTCTTCATTTACTTCAAATGATTTATTTTCCATTTTAACCTCCTACATATGGTTCATACAGTAATTTACTGAATAACCTTTACTTGTACATGTATCAATAAAACTTTTATTTTGTTTATCTATTAGTGCTATACATACACATGTAATTGTTATAATAAATGCTGCTATTAAGTATCCTAATACTTTATCTCTTTTTTCTTGTTTCTTTTTTAATTCAATATATCTTCTTACTTTTTCCTTATATTCACGATTTGCTTGTTCGTGATTTTTTTTAATCATTTCTTGCATACTTTTACTCTCCCTCTTATATTCCAAATTTTTTCTTAAATATTTTTGTTAATGCTACTTTTGTCCTTCCTTCTGGAACAAAGTAACCTTTATTTTTCATTTCAATTCTTAATTCATCAATATATTTTAAAGCTCTTGGATAACTTAATGATGGTATTATTATCATTAAATCCACTGCTGTAATATATTGTTGATTTAATATTTCTTCGATTGTTTTCATCTAAACTCCCCTTCCAATGATTGGCGTATTATTTATTTGTGTGATTAAACTCACGAATTATTTTAAAAAAAATAAGTTCATCTACTTGATAAAAATTTAAAATCTTTTCTAGCATTCCTAATTTCATATCTGAAGCGTCTTTTTCATACTTGGATAAAGTATTGAAATGTATTGATAATTCATGGCTTACTTGTTCAAGTGATAAGTTTTTCTTTACTCTTAATGATTTTAGTTCTTCACCAATTAATGTACCACTTATAAACATCTTATCCCTCCTATCTAAACACATTATACCGTGATTATAATCACTTGTCAATACTAAAATGTGATTTTTTTCACATTTTTTGTTGTTTTTTCACAAATATATGTTAAAATAATATTGTGGAGGGGATTTGATGGCTAGGTTTTTTAATAAAAATTTAAAATTCATACGGCAACAGAAAGGAATATCACAGCAAGAAATAGCTGATAAATTAAAATTAGATCGTTCTACTATATCTAGATGGGAAAATAATGATATGGATGCAACTGTTGAAAATGCTATTCAAGTTGCTGATATGTTTAATATATCAATTGCTGATCTTGTCGGAAAAGATTTAACAATCGGTAATAATACTCAGTTCGATGAACTAGAATTATTATTTGATAAACATAAAGATATATTAACTGATGATGATAAAGAATACATAAAATTTATAATTGAAAAAAGAAAAAAAGAAATAGACAAAGAATTAGGTAAAGATTAATAAGTATGCTTGTATAGGTACTTAATGAAAGGAAGTTAAGTATGAATATATATAATATGTTAAATGGTGAAATATCTTTTAATGACTTATTGAACTATTACAATGCAAATATTACATATGTTAATTTATCACAAGGAATTAATGGGTTTGTATTTCAATATAAGGATGTTTATAATATTTTTATAAATAATAAATTACCTTACAAAAAGATAAAAAAAACAATTCTACATGAATTAGCTCATATAGAGTTAAATCAGTTGAATCGAATTGATAAGGATTTGTTTGCTTTTCAAATACAAAAGTATGAAGACGAAGCTGATACTTATTTAAAATTATTATTTAAATTGTTAAATGATAATTAAAAATATGCTAGTACAGGTATTTTTAATATAGAAGAAAGGAGTATTAAAAATGAACACTAGAATAAGACATGTTACTAAAGTAGGCAAAGGAAGTTATGTAACATCAAGTTGGAATATTAAAGATTATGCAATAGCATCATTTATATATTATATAACTATTTTTCCTATATACCTTATTTTAAAATATTGTTTATATGTACCAATTAAATGGGGAATAAATAAAATTATAAATCTTAAAAAGGAAAAATAGGAAAACTAGAGTGAAATTAGAGTAAAACGTAATGTATTATGTATTCAGGAGGTGAAAATAAATGAATATAAAAATCGATGTTGATCCGTCTGAACTTATTGCTAGAGTTGCTACAATTGTGTTAAATTATACTAATATACAACTCTCAAAAGAACAATCTAGTGAATTAACTAAAAAAATACTAAATGATGCTGAAGTACAAGATTTATTAAAAAGTTTAGTTACTATAAAATAAAAAAACTCCTACCCTGCCAGGTAGAAGTAAAGTATGCAAAATTTTAATTCAAGACGCCAATCATTGAAATTCTTTTTTGCACGTTTTAATTATAACAAATTTAAATATTTAAATCAATAAGGGGGAATAAAAAAGTGGTAAGACAAGTAGATAAAAGTAAACAGACTAAAGATGGTAGAAAATGGCAATTTATTACGTACTATAAAAATTGTAATGGAGAAAGAAAACAAAAATTCTCTCAACTCTATTTAACTAAAAAAGATGCTGAAGAAGCGGAAAGACTTTTTCTAATGAAACGAGATAATCCTTTGCATAAAGAATTTACTTTAGTTTCTAATGACTATTTTGACAATCTTAAAACCAAAAGAAAGGAATCAACTTATTATTCATATAAGAAAGACTATGATAATCATATATTTGATTTTTTTAAATCTAAATATATAGATGATATAAATATCAATGATATTAAGAATTGGAAGGACTACATAGAAAATAAAAAACTTTCTATTGGTTGTATGAATAAAATTTATAATGTTTTAAAATGTATATTTGATTATGCTATGAAAAATTATGGAATAACTTTAAATGCAGTTGCAATATGTGGACGATTTGAAAAAACTGATGATCAAGTTATAAAAGATTCTGAAAAAATAAGATATATAACTTATGAACAATTCAAACAATTTATATCTGTAGTTGATGATCCAATGTTTAATGTATTTTTTACTTTCTTATATTTTACAGGGATGAGAAAAGGAGAAGTTCAAGCTCTTACTTGGAATGATATTGACTTTGAAAACAATCAAATAATCGTAAATAAAACTCTTTCAATAAAAACTTCTGATTTATATAAAATAACTAATACTAAGAATAGTCAAAACAGAAAAATTAAAATGAGTACTTCATTGAGAAAAATATTATTTGATTATAAAAAAGAGGTTTCTAAATATACTGATTTTAATGAAGATTGGTTTGTATTTGGTAATAGTAGATTTCTTCCTGAAACAACAATTGCTCGTAAAAAGAATATTTATTTTAAAAAAGCCGAGTTAAATCCTATCACTATTCACGAATTTAGACATTCTCACGTTAGTTTATTGATAAATGAGTATATTAATACTAGCAAGACTAAAAACATGAAAATAGACACTGCAAAATTCTTTTTAATGATGTCAAATAGGATGGGACATACTGTCGAAGTCATGCAGCGAACTTATATGCATTTATTCCCTACTATTCAAGATGAAATAGTTGATTTATTGGATAATTTATAAAAAAGTATTAGATATTTATTAGATAAGAAAATAAAAACCTAGGAATTTTCTAGGTTAATTACTATATGGCGGAGTTGGAGGGATTTGAACCCTCGCGCCAGTTACCCGACCTACACCCTTAGCAGGGGCGCCTCTTCAGCCTCTTGAGTACAACTCCAACGCTACGTATATAATTTTACATGATATACGTAGTTATGTCAATATTAATAGTGGTTATTTTTTTAGGAATTCTATAATTTCTTTTGTTATTTGTTCTTTTTTATTGCTTCTAAAAATGTCATGATTTACCCCTTCACACATTAATACTTCTTTTTCTTGTGATGGGATTAGATCATATATGAAGTCTGCTGTTTCTTGTGGCACTAAGTTATCACTTGTTCCTTGTATTATTAATGTTTTTATATATATATTTTTCAATGAATCTTCATTATGTCTTACTGTGTTCATGAATTCTTTTATTGATGGAAGTGGCATCTTTTGCATTCTTGATACAAATTCGTCTTTATATTCTTTTGCGAGTGTTGGTAGTTTTGTTAATGATTTTACTACATCTACTTCATCTTCTTTAAATTCTAAGTATCTAAATGCTGCTGCAAGTAGTACTAATTTTTTTACCTCTTTATATTTTGATGCTAGGCGTGTAGCCAGTACTCCCCCCATTGAATGTCCTATAACGTATATTTTTTTATATCCGTTTTTTATTAGAAAATTTATCATTTCTTCTGTTTTTTCTACCCATTTATCTTCTTTCATATTTGTTTTTATTCCATCATGACCTGGTAGTGTGAATGTGTATACGTCATAGTTTTTTATTAGTTGTAACCTATTTATTAGGTATTCCTCGTCATATATTCCTCCACCAAATCCATGTATTACTAAGATTGCTTTTCTAAACATCATATTTACCACCTATTATTATTTTACCATAAATTTTATATTTCGACTATTATTTTGTAAATTGAGGCCCATATATCTATTTGATATAAGAACGCAAGTAACTGAGGACCAGTCATTAATTGTCCAAACCAAGGGGACTCAAATGATTCTCCTTTTGTTTCTATTAATTCGTTTAGTTTTTCTTTATCAAATATTTTATATAATATTGAGTTTTTATTTTTTAATCTTTTCTTTAATAGTTTTGTTATTATATTTGTATATTTTGGATTATGTGTTTTTGGATATGGATTTTTCTTTCTATTTGTTATTTCTTGTGGTAGTAAATTTTTATATGCATCTCTTAATATTCCTTTTTCTTGATTATTATGATATTTATATTCCCATGGAAGATTCCAAAGGTATTCTATTAATTTAGTGTCCGCAAATGGAACTCTTGCTTCTACGCTTCCTCTCATAGTCATTCTATCTTTTCTTTCTAATAGTGTTGGCATAAAGTATGTCATGTTTAAATAAAATAGATTTTTATATTGTTGTTCTTTTTTATTTTTTGTAATTGGTACTTCTTTTAAAATATTATGATATTGTATTTTCATAAATTCTTTTAGTTTTAATTTTTCTTGTAAGTCTTTTTTTAGTAGTTTACTTCTCGAATCTATGCTGTCTAACCATGGAAAGTATTCTCTATTTTTAATCTCTTCCCTATAGAACCATGGGTATCCTCCAAATATTTCATCAGCGCATTCTCCACTTAATATAACTTTGTGTTTTTTTCTTATTTGTTTTGAAAACCATAATAATGATGAATCTATATCTGCCATTCCTGGTAGGTCTCTTGCGATTACACTTTCTTTTAGATATTTAGCTAGTGTTCTTTGAGTTATTACTTTATAGTGATGGTTTGTATTGAATGTTTTACTCATTAGTCTTATGAAGTCATTATCTTGTGATACTGTGAATTTTGTTTTTTGAAAGTATTTTTCATTATCTTCATAGTCTATAGAGTATGTATCTAGTTTTTCTTTATTTTTTGACACAATAGCTGTTATTATACTTGAATCTAATCCTCCACTTAGTAGACACGCAATATCCACATCACTTACCATTTGTCTTTTTATTGAATCTGTTAGGTATTTTTCTACTTTTTTTGTTGCGGTTACATAGTCATCTTTTATGTTTTCTTCTTTAATATTCCAATATCTTTTTATGTTTATTTTATTATTTTCATATATCATATAGTGTCCTGGTCTTAATTCTTTTATATTTTTAAATACTCCACTTCCTGGTATTCTTGATGGAGATAGGGATAATAGTTCTTGTAGTGACTCTTTATTTATTATTGGTTTAACTATTTTGTTTTTTAATATGGCTTTTATTTCTGATGCGAATAGGAAATTATTTTTTATTTTTGTATAGAATAATGGTTTTACTCCTACTCTATCTCTAGCTAGGAATATTTTGTCATCTTTATATACCGCAAATGCATATATTCCTTCTATCATGTCTAATACTTTTTCTTTGTATTCTATATATCCCTTTAGTAATACTTCTGTATCACTTGTTGTTTCAAATGTATATTTTTCTTTTAGTTTATTTTTTAAATCTTCTGTATTGTATAATTCTCCGTTATAAACTATTGTATATCCATTGTATGTATATGGTTGTCTACCGTTTTTTAAGTCTATTATTGATAGTCTTCTATGTCCTAATAATATATTTTTATCTATAAAGAATCCTTTTTGATCTGGTCCTCTATATTTTAATGTTTTTGTCATTTGTTTTATTATTTTTATATTTTTCTTTTCATGATTTTTTTTATACCATCCTGTAAATCCGCACATGATATCTCCTCCTCTATAGTCTATGTTTATTTTTTTAATCTGTAACTTTTTTTCATTTTTTTCATAAATTAAAGTGTAGACATAAGGGGATGAGTTTATGAATGTACTTGTTTTAGGTGGAGATTTAAGGTATTTAGAGATAATTGATGATTTGAAGTCTAGGTATAGTGTTTCTGTTGTTGGATATAAAAATACTTATATTGACAATGTTAAGAATATTGATATTAATGATGTTTCTATTGGTGATTATGATGTTGTTATTTTACCTATTAATGGTGTCATGGATAAGAATATGATTAATTGTCGTTTTAATAATACTCCTATTAAGTTGCCTATAGATTTCTTTGTTAATAGCAAGGATGATGTTTTAATTTTTTCTGGTATTTCTACTCCAAATTTAGATGAGATGCTAAAGGTTTCAAATCGAGATTGTGTTTATATGATGAAGGATAAGGAAGTTATTAGAAAGAACGCTGTTCCTACTGCTGAGGGGGTTTTGGCTGATGTGATTAATAATACTGATTGTACTTTAGGTGATTCTAAAGTTTTGGTTTTTGGATATGGAAATGTTGGTAAAGTTATAGTTCGTTATTTGAGATATTTTAATTCTGATATTTGTGTTTCTATTATAGACCCTAAGGATAAAAAAGATTTAGATAATCTTGGTATTAAATGTTTTTATTCTGATTGTCGTTCTGATTTAGTTAATCATATAGCTTCTAGTGATGTTATTATTAATACTGTTCCTAATAATATTATTAGTGATAATTTAATTAAGTATATCAATAGGGATTGCTATGTATTGGATATTGCTTCTCATCCTCATGGTATTAATAAAGAGGTTTTAGATGAGTTTTTTATTAAGAATAAGTTATATTTAGGTATTCCTGGTAAGGTTGCTCCTAAAACTTCTGGTAAAATTTTATCTAAAAAAATCAACGATGTTATGGGGGATTAATATGAAGATTGGTTTTGCGATTACTTCTTCTTATTGTACCGTTGAAAAAATTATGAAAAATGTTTTAGAGTTGGTTGAGTTAGGTTATGATGTTGTTCCTATTGCTTCTCCTGGTGTTGTTAATTGTGATACTAGATTTGGTAAGGGAAAAGAGTTTAAGGAAGTTCTTGAAAAGATTACTGGCAAGGAAGTAGTATCTGATATTATTGAGGCTGAAAAGTTTGGTCCTAAAGAGAAGTTAGATTTATTAGTTGTTGCTCCTGCTACTGGTAATTTTATAGCTAAGTTAGCAAATGGTATAACTGACAGTCCCGTTACTATGGCAACTAAGGCAACTTTAAGAAATGGAAGTCCTATTGTTATTGGGGTTTCTACTAATGATGGATTGGGTATGAATGGTGAGAACATAATGAAGTTATTAAATACTAAAAATATTTATTTTGTTCCTTTTGGCCAAGATAATTATATTAATAAACCTAATTCGCTTATTTCTCACTTTGATATGTTAGTTCCTACTATTAATGAGGCTTTAGAAGAAAGACAAATTCAACCTGTTTTGAAGGAATATAAGAAGAAGTAAAAAAGTACTAGTTTTCACTAGTACTTTTTACTTTGTCATATAATTTAAATATTGCTTCTTTACTTTCACATTTTATGTCAGGTTCTATAAACTCTTCTTCTGTATTTTGATTTATTCTATACCATTTTTTTGTAGATATCTGCATGTATATACCAGAATTTGGTAGTTTGAATTGACTTACCATTCCATAACTATTTGGATCGTTTGATGATGTTTCTCCTATTATTGTTCCCAAATTATTGTCTTTTATATACATTGCGAAGTCCATTGCCGAAGAGAATGTATCTGTTGAAGTTAATACATAGATATTTCCGTTGAATGGATTTTTATTCTTTTTATTTTTTACCGAATGTTTTTTTGTTTTTATATTAAATATACCTAATCTCCATTCTTCTGCCCATTCATCATATTTATCTACATCTATATATTTTAAAAACTCTGTTGCGACACTAGATGAACCTCCGCCATTATATCTTAGGTCAACCGCAATATTTTTTATATTATTTTCATTTACTTTTGTAAAGAATTCTTTTAATACTCTTTTGTATTCTTTGTTGTTGTTACACTCATCTAGATATAGTATTGCGAGGTTGTTTTCTTCATCTATTTCATATGTAACAAATGATTTTTGTGGTTTTGGTTCTATATTATTATAGTTATTATATTCTTCTTGTGTTATGAAGTCTTCTTTTTTATATGTGTATTCTTTTTCTTTGTTATTTTGTTCAAATGTATATTTTATTTCTTCAGTATTTATTCCAAATTTATCTAACCCTTCTAAAAGTATTAAATCATTTTCAAATTGATTTGGTAATGGTGTTTCTGTTTCAAAACTATAATATTTTTTATTTTGTTCAAATATATCTTTTATTCCTATATCGTTTATTTTTGTCATAACTTCTTTATTTTTACTGTGTGTACTCATTTCTTTTAGTACGTGATAATCTTTATAGTATCCACTTACTTCTGTATGTGCATCACCTAGTTTTGAAAATATTGATTCTATTTCTTTAGCTAAATAGTTTACTGTTATTGTGTCTTTTGTTTCTATATTGTTTTTTACTATGTCATATTGTTCTTGTATATAATCAGGTGTTTCTTTTAGTAGTCTAGGATGTAGTTTTTTTAAGTATTTCATCGCATATTCTAAGTCTTCTTTAGCTTCTTTTTTTGTTATTACTTTGTCGTATGGTTTTGTATATAGTGAAACATTTTTATAATTTATTGAATTCCAATATGGATTACAATATGTTCCTAGAAGTCCAAATAATATCGTTATTGCACTTATAATGATTATTGATTTATATATTTTTTTATTTATTATTAATACTAATATATTTAATATGATTATTATTTCTTCTAGTATTATACTGATATATTCAGGTATATTTATATTTAATACATATATGTTTAGTGGTATTAAACTTATTAATAATATATTTATCATTACTGTTAGTATTAAGAATATTTTTTTCATATCATCACCATGATTATTATAGCACAAAAAAAGAGATAATTTAATATCTCTACATTGAATCAATATTGATTTTTACTTTTTTTTCACCATTTGCGTATGAAGAAGCTTGGATAATAGTTCTAATGGCATTTGCGATTTTTCCTGATTTTCCAATTACACATCCCATGTCGTCATTACTAACAATAACTTCTATTAGCGTGTATTCTTCTTCTGAATCAAATTGACGTACTGATACAGAATCTGGATCAGTTACTAGATTTTTTACTATAAACTCAGTTAATTCTACTAAATTCATAATTACTTACCTTTTTTCATTTTTGATTCATGGAATTTTTTCATAATTCCTTCTTTGCTTAGTAAGTCTCTAACTGTATCTGTTGGTTGAGCTCCATTTGATAACCAAGCAAGTGCTTTTTCTTCATCGATTTTTACAGTAGCTGGTACTGTTATTGGATTATAGTATCCGATATCTTCGATAGTTTCTCCGTCTCTTTTTACTCTTGAGTCAGCTGCAACAACACGATAGAATGGTTTTTTCTTAGCTCCCATTCTTTTAAGTCTTAATTTTACTGCCATCTATATTCCTCCATTTCGTATATAATGATATCATATAAAAAAAGATGTGTCAACATTTTTTGTTAACACATTAAATAAAATCTTCTTTTACATTTTCATCTATTTCTTTTTCTACTTCATCTGTTACTTCATTGTCTAAATCTTCCCATGGTTCCTCGTCTTCTTCTATTGCGATTTTCATTTTTGTTTCTCCTACTATTTCTACTCCTAGTTCTTTTTCTATATCAAATGTTATTTTACCATCATCTTCTATATTTACTTTTGTACATGTTGGTTGTTTTAAGGCTCTTACTATTATATCTGTATCGCCTGTAAGGTCTGCATTTTGTTTTACTTTTACATTAAATATTTCATTATATTTTATTTGTTTATTTATTACTGTTGTCTTAGAATCATCTTCATATGAATACCATATATTTACATCATATGATCCATCTACTCCTATTTGTTCTCCAGTTTTATATCCTTTGAATTTATTATTTATTACCCAACAACCTAATACTGTTGATGGCTTATTTGTTGCTTCTATTGTATATGTATTTTTGAAGTATTTTTTTCCTTTTCCTACTACTGCTTTTGTCACGATTTCTTTATATGATGACATAAGTATCACCCCTCAATTTAATTTATGCGATAATCAAAAAAAATGTACAGTTTTTATTATTTTTCTGTACATTTATATTAATATTAACTTTTTATTTAATAATAGTTTATCTATTATATTATGATAAATATTATTTTCACTTATTTTTGTTATTGTTGTTATACGATTACCGGAATCTTTGGATGACGCTCCACAATGGTATAAGTTTTCTGTTTCTTTATTGTAATCTAGTATTATATATCTATCATGTATTTTATTATTTGTTTTTTTAAATGTTATATTTATGTTTGAGTATTCGTTTATAAAGTCATTATATTCTATATTATGTAATCCATTATTTATGTTGTCAGTAAATATAATTACTTCTATATTATCTTTTATATTTTTTAATAGTACTAATGTTTTTAGACTTATATAGTTATCTATTATGTAAATTGTAGACTTGGCTTTTTCATATATATTTTGGTAAGCGAGATTTGATTCTACTTTTTGTCCATTAAGTATTAGTATTTCTTTTGGATTGATATCTGTTAATGTCTTCATTATATTCATTACATTTTCTTTTGTTTCTCTTATATCCTTTGTATTTTCATTTACTTGGTTTGATAGTTTAATAAAGTCTTTATATTCTACATATCTGTTGTTGTTTTCTAATATAAAGTCTTTCATTTCTTTGAATAATCTTATTAGTGTTTTACTTTGTTTTATGGCAAGTTCTCCTTTTAATACTGTCATCAACATATAAATTCCTTGTTCTGTAAATGCATATGGATTGTATCTTCTACCTCCCCAACTTGAGGTCACAAATTGTGACCTCAAGTTTGAGTACTCTTCATCTGTTAATTGAAACATAAAATCTTCGTCAAATTTTTCTATATTTCTTTGTACTTGTTGATTAAAAGCTTTTATTGTATATCCATAAATCTCAGCCAGATCACTGTCAATCATTACTCTTTGATTTCTTATCATGTGAATTTTATCCTTTATGTTTTCTTTGGTTAATTTTAATATTTCGTTTTTCATTTAAATCCCCCTTTACTATGTGTTAATTATAACATAATTATGTTCGTGTGTAAACGAAAATGAATTGTTTTATTTACTTTTATTGTTTAAGGTCAAAAATTTTGACCTCAAGATTGATCTTTTATAACTCGATATCACAAATTGTGATTTCAAGATTCATTATTATTTTATCGAGGTGAAATTTTTGCACCTCGATTTATAATAAAAAAAGTACAGTTTATTTTTCTGTACATTTATTACATATTCCATCTATTTCAATTTTATGAGATATTATTTTAAATCCATTTTTTTCAATTGTTTCAACAGGACATATATCTATTTCTTGTTTATCATGGCATTTAATACATTTAATATAATGTTTGTGTTCTTTTATTTGGTAGTATAGTTCATTTTTGTGATTTATACTTGTTTCTATTACATTATTTTTTAGTAATGTCTCTATTGTTCTATATACTGTTGATTTATCTATTTTTGTTTTTGTTAGTATATTTTTTATTGTTGCGTCTAAATCTAATTCTTTAATTATATCTAATATTTCTAATCTATTGTTTGTTATTTTTAAGTTATGTTGTTTTAATAGTTCTTTCATATAAGTCCTATTAAGTCTATTATTATTCCTGATATTATTCCTATTAGATATATTAAAGATATTATTGTTATATTTTCGTTTATGTTTTTATTTGTTTTAAATAGTATTAATAAACCTATTCCTGCTCCTGTTAATAATCCTGATAGTGTAGCACCTAGAGTTATTGTATTATTTACATATAATTCTGTTATAAGTATACTTGCTCCACAGTTAGGTATTAGTCCTACTAAGCTTGATAAGAAGTATGAGAATATTGTGTTTTTCATGAATAAGTTTTCTAAGAAGGATTCTCCTAGGTATTCAAATATAATGTTTATTATGAATGAAAATATCATTATAAATAATGTAATACTTAATGTATGTTTTAAAGCAGATTTAATAATACTGTGATTATGATTACAGTTACAATGATCATGTTCACATAATGATTCTATTTGTGGTTGTTCTTTTTTTCTTAATATTAAATCTATTATAAATCCTGATATCATACCTATTATAAATTTTAGTCCTAATATTTTTAATATTATATTTGTATCTGCTTTATTAGCTAATAATATAGGTAACATTTCATCACTTGTTGATAAGTATACTGATATTAATGTTCCTAGCGTTATTATTCTTGTTGCGTATAAGTTTGTAGCTGATGCGCTTATTCCACATTGTGGTATTACTCCAAGTAGACTTCCAAAAAATGGTCCAAATTTCTTTGATTTTGTTATTATCTTTTTATTATTTATTTTGTGTTCTATATATTCTATTATTAAGAATGTAACAAATAAAAATGGTAATAATTTTACTGTATCTAGTAATGTATCTTGTATTATATCTAACATATTAATTCTCCTTTTAATGCAAAAATGTTGCATTTATCATATCAAATTTTTTAGTACTTTGTCAACAAAAAAGAGGTATTATCCTCTAAAATTTTCTTTTAAATTTGGATGGTCTATCAAGTCTTTTTACTTTTGTTTTTCTTTGTTGTGGGAATTCTAGTTGCGGTCCATATTGTAGTGATTTTCTTCCTGTATCCTTCTCTAATCTCTTTAATTCAAGTCTTAAAACCTTTGATTTTAAATTTGGTTGTTCTTCTATTATTTCCATATTTTTTCCTCTATTCATTTATGTTTTTATAATATAATATTCTATTTTTATTGTCAACAAAAAAGAGGTTTTATCCTCTTAGTTATTTTGTTCTTTTTCAGCTAATTCTTTTTTTAATTGTTCTATTTGTTTTTTGTATATTTCAACTTGTTCTTCAAGAGAATCATTTTGTTCTTTTAATTCTTGTAGTAATTCTTCTAAACTATTTTGTTCCATGATTATTACTACTTTCTTTAGAATTTAATGAGTTATATAATTTCATTAATCTTTTAAATTCTTTATCACATTCTATAAGCTTTTGTTCTAAGTATTTTCTTCTTTCTAGTTGTTGTTTTAATCCTAGTAATGTATCTTGTTTTGCTTCAAGTTTTTCTTCTAATATATCATTTGATTTTTCTAATTCCAATTGTTGTTCCCATGCCGTAATTCTTTTATCTTCTTGATTATTTGTTAGAGCATCATATTTTTTTATTAATTCTTCGCATTGTACTCTATCTTCTAAATCAATTCCATAGCCTATAAATTTTTGTTTTAGTCCTTCAAATCTTTTTGCTCCAAGATTTCTTATTTGTCTTAAATTTTCTTTTTTAACCACATCATATACAGTATTAATTCCCGCTCTTTTTAAAACGTTGAACATTTTTGCATCTAGATAAAGGTCTTCTACTGTTAAATTTAATATCTTTTCTATGCTATTGTTTTCTTCCATAAGCTTATACTTTTTATACTTTTTTTGTAAGTTTTTGCATTGTTCTTTATCATTAAAATCTATTCCATATTTAAGAAGTTGCATGTATAGTTCATCAGAATCTTTATTAGTAAATCTGTCAATGTCTTTCATGTTTTCTAGTTGTATTATATCAAATATAGTTTTGATTTTTGCTCTTTTTAAACGACTGTATGCTTCTACCGATATTTCTAAGTCTTCTATTGGTTTTTCTAATCTTGCCTTTAATCTCCCATTATCCATTTTATTCATTTCTTCTATTCTATCCATATTATCCTCCTCTTTTTTGTTGTATATTATACACTAATATTATATTTTGTCAAATTTCATAAGAAAAAGAGGTTTTATCCTCTTAGTTAACTTTCATTCCTTTTGAACCTTTTAATCCATTACAGTTACTTAATATATTTGTTTCGAATGAATATGTTTTACTGCTTCTATTTTTGAAGTCTTTTATTGCGATATTAATCATATCGTCTAATAATTCATTGTATGGTTTTCCTGCTGGTTCCCATAGATAGAATGATAGACTTCCTGGTATTGTATTTGGTTCATTTACATAGAATTTGTTATTCTTTTTATCTATTATATAGTCTATTCTACATACTCCACTTAGATTTAGTGCTCTGAATACTTTTTTTGATGTTTCTTTTATTTCTTTTGTTAGATCATCACTAATTCTAGCTGGTATTACTCTATTTGTACTAGCCATTCCTTTTGAGCCTTTTGTTTTTCCACCACCAAGATATTTGTCTTGATATGATAGGAATTCATCTGCTCCCATTACTTCTTCTAGTACTCCTGTTTGTTGTGATTGATAGTTTCCAAGTACACTACAGTTTACTTCTGTCATGTTTTCTATTACTTTTTCTACTACTATTTTTGTATCGTATTCGATTGCTTCTTCTATTGATTTTTCTAATTCATCTTCTGTTCTTGCTATTGATATACCAACACTACTTCCTAGGTTTGCTGGTTTAATTATAACTGGATATCCTAGTTTTTTTATTTTCTTTTCTATTTCTTCTTTTGATGTATAGTATTCTGTGTCATAGAACCATGTGTATGGTACTACTGGAATGTCTTCTGCAGCAAATACTTGTTTCATTACTACTTTATCTTGCCCTAAAGCAGCTCCTAGTACTCTACTTCCAACATATGGAATTCCTATTGTATCTAGGTATCCTTGTAGTGTACCATCTTCTACATTTATTCCATGTACTATTGGGAATGCTACATCAAGTTCAGCTACATCTTTTCTAAATAATCCTTTTGTATTTACTAAGAAATAAGTGTTATCTTTTTTACAAAGTGTAACTTTCTTTGCATATCTTTTTAATAAATCCATGTCTTTATAGATATTAATATCTTCTAACATTTTCCCTGTATACCATGTTCTATCTTTTCCAATATATATAGGAATAATATCGTATTTATTTCTATCCATGTTGTTTATTGCTTGTATTGCTGAAATAATACTTACTTCATGTTCAACTGTTTCCCCACCGAATATAACTCCAACTTTTATTTTCATGTTTATACTCCTATCCTAAAAAGCTTTTTAATACGCTTATTGTTTGTCCTAATCTTTCTAAGTATGCATAGTGTGTGCATCCTTCATATACTACTAATCCTGCATCTTTTATTAGTTTTTCTAATTCGTATGCTCTTTCGATTGATACTGCTTCATCATTAGTACCCCATATTAGTAGTGTAGGACATTTTATTTTTTTGATATCTTCTTTTATATCTAGGTTTACGTGACCTACTAATATATTTCTCATAACTCCACTTGCGTTTCTATAGTCTGTAGAGCCCATGTGTCTTTTAGCAAAGTCTTCTAATTTATTTAATAGTGGTACTTTTTTTAGTGCCTTTAGAAGTTTTGCTTTCATAGTGACTTTTTGTATTTCTTTACAGAATGGACTTGCTAGACAAACTAGTTTTTCTGTTTCATACTTGCTAGCATATAATAGTCCTAGTTTTCCACCAAATGAATGTCCAATTATTATTGGTTTTTCTACTTTTAATTCTTCTAATGCTTTATGTATTAGTTCTACATAATCGTAGCATGAGAAAAATTCCTTTGGCTCGCTACTATGTCCAAATCCTGGTAAGTCAAAGATTACAATATCAAAGTCTTTAGTGAATCTGTCACCAATTGGTTTCATCATATCTATGTTTTGTCCCCAACCGTGTAACAAGACTATTGTTTTTCCTTCAATATTTCCATATCTTTGATAGTTTAAGTTCACATCCATAATTTTCATTTTCATAAAATCACCATCGGATTAATTATAGCATAAAAAAGAAGACTTATAAATATAAATCTTCAAATATTCTTTATTTTCTAAAGGTTTTTTACATTTATTTATTTTTTCTTTTTATGTAATTTATCAATCCTATGATACCACCAATGATTGCTCCTAATATTGCACCTGTTAATACATTATCCATATTATCTCCTTATTTTACACTAGCTTTAATGAATGAATCAAATAATGGGTGTGGTCTAGTTGGACGGCTTTTAAATTCTGGGTGAAATTGGCTTGCTATAAAGTGTGGATGATCTTTTAGTTCTATTATTTCTACTAGGTTGTTTGCTTCATTAATTCCTGAGAATATCATTCCTTTTGCTTCTAATTGTTCTTTATATTTATTATTAAATTCATATCTATGTCTATGACGTTCTAGTATTTTTTCTTCTTTATAAATTTTACTTGCTAAAGTATTTGGTACTAGTGTACACTCATAGTTTCCTAGTCTTAATGTTCCTCCCATATTACTTACTGCTTTTTGGTCAGCCATTAAGTCTATTACTGGGTTTTTACATACTGGATCAAATTCTGTTGATGTTGCATCTTCTAGTTTTAGTACGTTTTGGGCAAATTCAATTACAGCTAGTTGCATTCCTAAGCATATTCCTAGGAAAGGTATTTTATTTGTTCTAGCGTAGTTAATTGCTTTTATTTTTCCATCTGTTCCTCTAGTTCCAAATCCTCCTGGTACTAATATACCTTTTGAGTTTTTGAATATTTCTTTTAAATTTACGTTATCTTTTTCTAGATCTTCTGAATCTATCCAATTGATATTTACTTTTGTGTTGTATTTATATCCTGCATGTTTTAATGCTTCAGCTACTGATATGTATGCATCATGTAGTTCTACATATTTTCCTACTAAAGCTATTTCTATTTCATTTTTTAGGTTATCAACTGTTTTGATTAAGTCTTCCCAATATTTTAAGTTTGCTTTTTTAATTGGTAAATTAAATTGTTTTAATACTATTTCATCAAAACCTTGTTTATGATAATTTATAGGTATTTCATATATATTTTTTACATCTATTGAATCTATTACATTTTCTACTGGTACTGAGCAGAATAGAGACAATTTTTTCTTTATATTTTCTCCTGTTTCAAATGGTGCTCTACAAACTAGTGCATCTGGTCTTATTCCCATGTTTCTCAAGTCTCTTACACTATTTTGTGTTGGTTTTGTTTTTAATTCATTTGAACCATAGATATATGGAATTAGTGTACAGTGTACGAAGAATGTGTTTTCAGTTCCTTTTTCATATTGAATTTGTCTTAATGCTTCTATCATTGATTGTGATTCAATATCTCCAACAGTACCACCAATTTCTGTTATTACTATATCTGCGCCAGTTACTGTTCCTGCTTCATATACTTTGTTTTTAATTTCATTTGTTACGTGAGGTACCATTTGTACTGTTGCGCCTAAATAGTCTCCTCTTCTTTCTTTTTCTATTACTGATTTGAAGATTTTACCATTTGTTATATTTGAAGTGTAGTTTAATTCTTCATCTATAAATCTTTCGTAGTGTCCTAAGTCTAGGTCTGTTTCGCATCCATCATATGTTACGAATACTTCACCATGTTGAATAGGGTTCATTGTTCCTGGATCAACATTAATATAAGGGTCAAATTTTTGCATGAATACTTTATATCCACGTGATTTTAATAAAAGAGCTAATGATGACGCTGTAATTCCCTTACCTAATCCTGATACAACACCACCAGTTACAAATACATATTTTGTCATGTGACTACCTCCCTAAAAAAAATATCAGTTCTCTTTTCGAGAACTGATAGGCTCTTTTTAATTATAGCACAATCACTATTTTCTATAAAATAGTTTTTTATAAATTTATAAATATTTTTTTAATACTTCCATGCTCATCTCTTGCATACTAACATATTCTGACACTATTTCATTTACAGTATTATCAATTTCTTTTTTATTTAGTATTCTTCTTCCCTCTATTATTCCCATATTTATTCCTTGTAGTAATAGTTCAGCAAGCTTACTAGTTGTATCGTCTGTTAGTGTTTTCATTTCTATTCCATACCAAGTTCTAGCTTTATTTAAAGCACTTGTTTCATGTGGTTTACCATCGTTGTATTCTGGATATATTTCTTCTATTTCTTCTTTTATTTTATTATACTTTTCATAGTCTTTTTGTAGATATTCTCTTAAGTCATTATTGTCTACTTTTTCTAGTATGAAGTGTATGGCATCCATTCCCATACATGCACCTTTACATATTTCGTCTAATGCGTTTATGTTTTCACTATTTTGATTTTCTGATTCATTTTTTGTTTCATTTTTTTCATTATTTTCCATTTTATCACCATTTTTATTATGTGGTGATTTTTATTTTTTATTCTTTTTAATTTGAATTATCTGATGTATTTTGACTTCTATTTACGTCATTTGTTATAGCTACAATTATTGCTAAAACAATTTCTTTTTTACTTGTATCATTTATTTCTATTTCATATTTATCTCCTATAGAAATAAATTTTCTTTTGATGCTTCCTATTTGATTATTATTATCATCAAATACTTTAAAGTCTAACATAAAAAAGTTTCCTTCGACTCTATATCCATTACTTAGTGTATAGTCGTTTTTGAATAGTTGGAATTTTTTTATTATTTTAAATTCTAATGTATCATTAATATAAACGTTATAGTGTGGGGTTAAATGTAATATTTCTTGTTCTATATAGGCAACCTTATTACCTTCCATATCATTTATTGTAGTTTTATCTCCTAATGATATTATTTTACTTGATATTTCATATACATCTTTATCATTTTCATCTTTTACATAAAATCTATTATGAAATGAAAATAGTTTTTCATTAACATATAATTTCATTTTTTCACCTCTTCTATAATATTTTTTCTAGTTGTTCTAGATTATTTATTGTTTTATATTTTGATTTATTGCTTTTATCTCTATCCATTAATATTACATCTAATCCTTTTTCTTTTGCAATATCTAAAAGTGATTCGTTATCGTCTATGAATATTGCTTCATGTGGTTTTATATTGAATTCTTTTATTGGATAGTTAAAGAATGTTTTATCTTTTTTTTCTTCTCCATATATGCTTGATATATATATTTTATCAAATAGGTTATATATATTATTATTTTTCATGTATGGCATTACACTTGGCCAATTGTCTGATAGTAGTATTATTTTATAGTTTTGTTTTAGATCTTTTAGTGTTTCTAATACATCACTATATAGTTTATATTTATTATCATTATATGTTCTATCGTATGAGATTTCTTCTATTATTTTTTTATCTATATTTTCTAGTATATTACTATAGTATCTTATATACATGTCATATTCTTGTTCTAGTGTTTCTATTTTTTCACTTAAGATATTATTATATTGTTTTCTTTTTTGTTTTAGTTTTTCTATATCTATTTTTTTTATATCTATTAGTTCTAATAGACGTGGTGTTAGATCCCAATTACCTGTTGTTGGATAAGCTAATACTTTTCCAAAGTCTAATATTATATATTTTATATTTTTCATGTGATCACATCCTCTAATTATTTTATCATAATGCTTGTTTATTTTAAATATTTTGTTTTATTTTTGTTGATTTCATCAGTTAATTTGTAGTAAAATATTTATAGGAACATTTAATAGTTGGGTGGAGCTAATCTTCTAACGAAGGGAGGCGATATAATGAAAAAGAAAGATATGTTAATATCTTCCCTAATCATAATTATCTTCCTTTTATTATTCTTACTTTTTATAGTATTAATATAAAAGAATTCACCTAACTCAGCAATGATTTAGGTGATACCAAATATTTAGGCAACACTCAACAATGCAATATTAAGTGTTCTTTTTATTATATGAAGTTTTGCTTCACTAGATACATTTTAACATAAAAGTTAATTTTATTCAAGTTATTTTAGATTTTAGGAGTTTTTTAGGAGTTTTTTTATTTTTATGTATAAGAAAAGCCTTTATTATAAAGGCTTTAATTTCTTAAATGGTGCGCCAGTTGAATACGTTTGGAAATATATATAAGGTTAATTTCTATAAAGATTATATCAAACATTTATGAAAAATCAAAATACTTTATACTATTTTAACAAATAATTGTGACACCACTCATAAAATGCCAATATCCCGCGAATATTCAAAAAATCAATTTTTGGGAGCAACTTTTTCTATATAAAATAAAGGTCAAATCCAAATTTAATTAAAATTTGGGAGCAATTTTGCAAGTGCAAAATAAGTTTGGTGTCACCATTTTTCGCGTATTTTCAACGAAAATCGCTGGTGGTGGTACCATCGTCTTATCCTGATAAAAATTTTTTATTAAAATTTTTGCATTTTTGGGATTTTGAGAGCAACAAAAAAGTGGTATCATCTACCACTTTAATTATGATTTCAAAATTTTCCAATTTCTTTTAAATTCATATTTCTAAATATCTCTTCATTGCCTTTAAAACTTAATGGTGATATAGGACTTGGATGATATATTGGAATAACCTTAAATCCATTTACATCAAATACCTTACCTACAACATCAGAAAACTTTTTATATTTAAAATCTAATATAGTTTTTGTGGCTGAGTCACCCAACGATAATATGACTTTAGGTTTTATTACTTCTAATTGCAAAAATAAAAATTTCTTACAATTATCGCCACATTTATTTAAAAACTTTCTATCAATCGGGTAACACTTAATAGCTTCTAAAAAATAAGTATCTTCAATAGTTAAATCTATCAAATTCAATAATTTTTGTAATACAACTCCAGATGGTAATAATTTATGATTTGTATCATACCAAGCTATTCCACTTTTTCTCCAACCATTATTTGCAGGAGCTTCACCAAGAATCACAATATCATGGCTTTTACCAATTGAAACAGTTTTACTATTTGGAAATTTTTCTACCATTTCAGAGCATAAATTGCATTTATATATTTCTTCATCTATTCTCTTTAATTTGTCCATACAAAACACCTTATGTACATTATACCACAAAAAGTCAGGATTTCTCCTGACTTAATTAACACTCTTTTCGCATTAGCAACCTATTGCGAACAGAACGGAATATCTTAATATTCTGATCTAATTGATAAATTGTAATTTAGCGAAATAGTAACTTAATTTTCTTTTTTATTAAACATATGGCGTACTTTATCTATTCGATTATTTGGTCTGCGTGATTGAATAACTGGTTCACAAGTAGCAATTTGATAATCTTTTAATTCTGTCAAAAAAACTGCTTGCCCATTTGTATATAGAGTTAAAGTATTACGATATTCATTAATACAACGTACAGGAATAT